>OGJH01001565.1_pt1 | contig 18541 bp, 18 predicted proteins | sample 1572021 | NCBI WGS metagenome assembly OGJH01 (sample SAMEA2582098, study PRJEB24529) | metagenome | biome: Human gut stool | place: China | collected 2011
ATGATGTATATGCACCTTTCAAGTATCCTGATTATAATGCTTCTAATTACCGCGGTGAATACTCTTACCGTGAGAAGTGGTGGTAAAATTAAGACTATAAATGACCAACAGGGTTGCAGAGTATATAACACTCTGCAACCCTGCTGTATAATAAGTCCATCAGCATTTAATGAGTTTTTTCTCCAGACAGTAATGATACACTCCGTCTTCTTCAACGGATTTACATATGACATCTGCTCTTGCTTTGACTTCATCAATGGCATTCCCCATGGCCACTCCTGTACCAACAGCTTCTAGCATTTCAATATCATTTCTACCATCACCAAAAGCAATCGCCTCATCTTTCGATAATCCATAATAATTAAGCACTGCATTTACCGCATTTCCCTTACCACAATTCAATGGAATAATATCTGCTGCTTTATCCCACCATGCAGTTATCTGGGTATCTTCAGTTCCCTGGAGTATCTGGGCATATTCTTCTTTTCTGCACGCACACATAATCTGGTAAATATCTTCTTTACATAACTCATCAAAATTATCTGCAATTGTCAATGTTTCATTTCCAAATTTAAAGTACTCTTCCAGATGCTCATCTGTGCCATTCGTAACAATAAAATGCTCATTACTAATTGCAGCTGCTCTGTTCATTTTATTAAGATTTTGAATTATTTGATGCTTATCATTATTATTCAAGGGGTTCCTGAAAATAATCTTTTCTCCAGCCATTACATATGAACCATTAAATGTAAGCAGCACATCAAATGTAATATCTTTGAATTTAGGGATTGAAAGATAGCCTCTGCCAGTTGCCATACAAAGCAATATTCCATTCTGGTGAAGAGAATTTAACGCTTTAACTGTTTTATCTGTCGGTTCTTTATTTCCCATTTTCAACAATGTTCCATCTATATCGAAAAATGCTATTTTAATCATATATGGCTCTCCTATCTCTAATTAATACAAAAATATCCCTTCGATTATACTTAATACTTAACTACTATTATATATTCTATCATAGTTTTTTTACACCCCAAAACCGAAATTCCGAGCTGTAATATACTTTTCCAAAACACCATAAGGCGCTTTAAATTGTAAATTCTATCTCTTAATTAACATTTTGGAAGTAACTACATTTCCAATGTTCATATGTGCAATGGCTATAGTGAATTATAATAAAAAGATTGTTAAATAATTGTAAAGTGATATAATAAATATAGTGTATTTGCGTGAAAAATTATATACAATTGAATACATAAGAAAGGGGTTTGTAACTATGAAGAAACAAAGGAAAATATCAATTAAGGCCAGGATTTTAGGAAGCATAATGCCAGTTGTTATTGCCATCGTAGCAGTACTTGTGCTTATTGCTTATCAGGCATCAGCGGGCATAATTGAAGATTATTCACAGAATTTGCTGGAGTCATCGGTAAGTAACCAGTCATCTAAGATAGAAGCCTGGTTAAGTGAGAACCTTGCTTCTTTCCAGATGGCAAAGACCACAATAGAAAATCTTCACCCGGATGATACACAGCTAAAGGCTATTCTTGATGGATATTATAACTATAATGATAATTATCCAGATGGTTTATATGTATCTGACTCTAATGGTAATCTTATAAAAGCGGATAAGTCAACTAAGAAGGAGAGCAATCCTGTACAGAGCATATGGTATAAGGAAGGCCTTACAAGGGTTAATATGGCTGTTGGTTCGGCATATAAGAACGCTGAGGGGGTTAATGTAATTAGTGCTTCAGGTATTCTTAATGACGGAACTGATAATATAAGGGTAATATCAGCAGATATGACACTTGACCGAATTACTATAATTGTCAATTCTTTCATTGATATGGATAATGCAGAGGCATTTCTTGTTGATAAGAATACAGGAGTTATACTTGCTGACAGAGAATCTTCATTAATATCACAGAAGCTTGGTGCTTCCGGACAGAGTGAATATTATCAGAAGGTAGCAGCCCAATTTAATTCTGATGATTATGATTTTACAACTATTGACGGTAATATGACGGTATTTAAGGAGGTCGATGGCACTGACTGGGTATTAGTATCATATATTCCTAAGAATGTTGTACTTGCAGAGCTTATACGTTTAAGAACTATTATGATAATTGTAGGAATTATATGTATAATGGTTCTTTGTGTTCTTGTTGAAAGAATGACTAATGTGGTAGTTAAGCCAGTAAAGAATATGACTAAAGCTATCACACAGATGGCTTCTGGTGATTTTACTGTATCAGTTAATGTTAAGGGCAATGATGAGATTGCGGTTATGGGACAGAGCATACAGAAGTTTATTCAGGCTATGCGCCAGATGATAGCCCAGATTGGAGATGTATCAGTACGATTAAAGGAGCAGGCAGTCTCAAGCAAGAATGTATCAGGCGAGATGAATACTGCGGCAGATATACAGTCTAAGTCGATGCATGAACTTAACGACACAGTTGACCAGTTATCAGTGTCAGTTAATGAGATAGCAGAAAATGTTACACAGCTTGCAGGTGTTGCCGCAGAAACTAAGAACGATGGCGACTCAGTTGATATTAAAATGCGTGAGACAGTTGAAGTGTCCGAAAAAGGACGAATGGATATGGAACACGTCAGCGAAGCACTTAACAATATTGAGTTATCAATAAGAAGTCTTGAGGAAGCTGTTAATAAAGTTGGTTCGGCTTCTAAGGAAATAGTCGATATTATTAAGCTTATAGGTGATATAGCTGATGAAACTAACCTCTTATCACTTAATGCATCAATTGAAGCAGCAAGAGCAGGAGAAGCAGGAAGAGGCTTTGCAGTTGTTGCTTCTGAGATAGGTTCACTTGCAAAGAACAGTACAGAGTCTGTAGGACACATTACACAGCTTATCACAGAGATTAACAAGCTTGTTGAAGATGCTGTAAGTCAGGCAGGGGACAGTGTTGGAGAGATTGGTGACAGTGCAGTATTAATTCATACAGCAGTAGATACATTTAATACAATATTCAATAATATTAAGGCAACCAATGAACTTATGGCAAATGTTGTTGAGAAGATTGGACGTGTTGATGAGGTTGCTACTAATGTTGCCGCTATATGTGAGGAACAGGCTGCAAGCTCAGATGAGATTATGGCAACATCTGAGTCAATGTTAGGACAAGCTAATAATATTTCTAAAAACAGTGGACAGGTGGAAATCTCAGCAGAAGAATTAGCAGCTTCGGCAGAACAGCTTTCTAATCAGGTACAGCAGTTTCATATATAGAGAAGATAAAATGTCCGGAAAAGAGGTTATAGAATGAATAAAAGGTTATGTTTATTAATATGTCTGGTAATGATTGTATTAGGTGTTTCCGGCTGTGGCATTGGTACTAATACATCTTCAACAGGCAGTAAGAGCAATGTAAAAATGTTAATGACACTGGCACAGGCTGATACCTTTAGAACACAGTTAGTTAACAAAGCAAAGGAAACAGCACAGGAGAATAATACACAGCTTGATATATTAGATGCCAATAATTCAATTGAAAAGCAGGTTGAGCATATTAAGAAAGCAGTTTCAGAGAATTATGATGTAATTCTTTGTAATATGGTAGATAAGGATACTTCATTAGAGCTTGAAGCTCTCGCGGGAGATATTCCTATTGTATTCTTTAATGTATCACCAGATGAATCAAGACTTAAAGCTGGCAAGTATATGTATGTTGGCTCAGATGAGTACACAGCAGGACAGTTTCAGGCAGAATATGTGCTTGATAAGTTAAAATCATCATCAGAGATTAATGTTGCTATAATTAAAGGACCATCAAACCATTCAGCAACTAAGGGAAGAACTAAAGCTGTTAAAGAGATACTTAATGCTTCCGGAAAGAAGATTAATTATGTATTTGAAGACCACGCTGACTGGGAGCAGACAAAAGCAGAGGAAATGTTTAATATATTCTTAAAGACTAACCAGAAATGTGATGTTGTTATATGTAACAATGATACTATGGCACTTGGTATAGTAGATGCGTGCCGTAAAGCAGGGAAAAGTAATATATTAATTCTTGGTATTGATGCGACAAGCGATGGCTGTAAGGCAATAGAAGCAGGAACAATGTCATTTACAGTATACCAGTCTGCTGATGGACAGGGAAAGAGGCTTATAGAGGCAGCTATAGCACTTGGAACAGGAAGCAGTACGAGTGGCATTGAAGGAATATCAGATGACGGCTTATATGTATGGGTACCATTTGAGAAGGTAGATTCAACTAATGTATCAAAGTATAAGTAGTAAAAGTAATAATCAATAAGTAATAAGAGTAATAAGAGTAATAAGTGATAAAAAATATAAGTGATAAAAGTAATAAGTGATAAACCGGGGGATTTGCTGGTTATAATTTATAGTTGATATAATAAAATGGGGCTGTCGCTTCAACGATGAAAATCGTTGAGGTACCAGCCTCTTTTTGAAATATCAATTTTCTTAATATTATCTCTTTGAGAATATTTTGATAGCTTGAAAATCCCATAAATAGGGGATTTGTGTCTGCTAGTGTTACATATCTATTGTATGCGTAGCACTACCTACAGATTTCCAGAACTGCTCATTACTTTATTGAAGAAAGAATATTATTCCATCTCAATGCCAATGTTATTAAATGTGTCGACTTCTAAATCCGCAAGTATCATATTAACTCTAATATATCAACCATCCGCAACAAATGCTTACACCGCCGTAATACTAGCATTTTTAATTTTAGTCTCTGATAGGTTTTCATTCCACCTGACTGTACATTGTTTCATAATGATATTTTATAAAATCAATTTGAGCTTTGACCCGCACTTTTGCCCCTTCCTTATTAAGGCTTAGAATCTCAGATGATATCCATTTAAACTTTGCCTCTTCATCAGATGTCCACTAAACATTGAGAGGCGGTTCTTGTTTATAATTATTTTCTACTGCTGCTTGACTTTCTAATGGAAGACTATTGGACTTTTTAGTGGTGTGAGAACCGCTGGAAGTCCAATCGAAGAATGTTAAATTATTCCAATTACTCTCTAGTTGAAAACATAGCGTAAATAACTGGCAAAAATATAATTATGAGTTGTAATGGTGAATCTTTCATTATAATTCCATATGCAAATATAATAACCAGACAGGCAATACTTAGATATATTCCAATCTTACTCTTGTATATGTACACAATCAATGAAACTGCTGACACAACCAGTAATAACACAAATATAATTCCATATAATGTAACACTTACTGAATGATCATTTCTTTTAACAATCAGGCTTCTTATGGTCAACCCACTCATAGCCAGCGATAAAATCACAGCTATATAAGCACTTATCCTCGTGCTCAGCTTATATTTTTTCATCTGTTAAATCTCCCTTTATATTTCTACACTGTAAACGATATCCATGAATCCTGACAATACTTACTATAAGCAGTGCCAATACTACAATATAAATAATCAGGCTCATCATTACCGTGTCAGGAACTTTAAAATTAACAAATGCTATAATCAAGGCAAACACAATGTCGACAACAGCTATAAAATACCATTTATATATATTCCGTTTATAATCTTTAATAAGTTCATTACTATTCATTCCCTTATCATTATAACCAGCATCAAGTTTATAAATGTTAATTGGCATTCTCTCATCATTCATTACTAATCCCTCCTCAAAAAAACAACTGCTTAGTTACATATATATTATACATTATTAATTTGTCGCTTTATTTTGAAAAAATATCACTTTACAAATAGAATTTTAGATATTAATTTTCATATGCCATCAATGAGTGCATGTATAAAACATTATGAGATTGGTTTTCAGATATCTGGCAGTCATCATGTATACTCAACTGATGGGGAGTGGGATATTCTCAGAGGATATGTTGGAACAATACCTCTTGGATTACAGCACCAGACCTTTTATACCAGCAATGAAACGCATAACAGCATACTTATTAAATATTCATTTGATATAGCTGATTATATAAAGTCAGAAATATCTGCTGTTGCATTTAACAGATTCTACACTTAAAAATATCACATTCTGAATCAAGATGACCAGCAAGTTGTCCAGAATATTTTTGAAAAGATGCTGACTGAATATAATATTAATTCACTATACTCAGATTCTAAATTAAAAGCATTGCTTACATACTTAATTATATTTATTATTGAGCATGAGTTATCTCATGATATAAACGGCAGCCATGGCAAGAAAATAAACAAAAATATTAATGATATTATGAGATATATAGACTCTAATTATATGAATGACATAAATATAGATAATATTTGTAAAACATTTAACTTTTCCAGCTCTCATTTTTCAAGGCTATTCAAACAAAATACAGGAGAAGCTTTTTCAAGATATTTATCTAAGGTAAGATTAGAACATGCTATAGTTTTACTGTCAAATACTGACAAACCAATAGATGAAATCGCTTACGAATGTGGATTTAAAAGTACAAGCTACTTTAGTTATGCATTTAAAAAGGAGTTTCTTGTTTCGCCACTTAAGTATAGGATGCAGATGAAGTGTTAATGTAATTAATGTCAAAAAACACCCCAGAACCGAAATTCTGTGGTGTAATAAATTGTATTGGTATTCCAAGATAAGATAACAACAACATTATTCCATCAATCCTAATATATCCTGTTCACTCCAATATTCATTTGGATATATTGATAGTTCTTCTTTATGCTTACGAATAATTCTTTCTGGTGATTTGGTATTATCATAAACATGCATAATATCGCATATATCAAGTAACTCTTTTATGTTATTAATTGATTTATAATATCTTTCAACAACTTTACCGCTATCAACATTATGTCCACCTGCTGCCACACGGGATTCTATTCTGGAAATATTAATTTGTGGGTCAACTGTCAAAACAAATACACATTTTATAAAATATCCCTCTTCTTTTGCTTTTCTTAAAATGTTTAACTTATTAACTTATATTCAGATGACAAGACTGTTTCAAATGTAAAATCTTCTTTCTTGGCAATTGATTCATATCTCATCCTGTCAACCAAAACAGCAGCTTCCATATTATTCATTCCTGTAGTCGCAACAACATCATCAGCATTAGTATATTTACCAACTTTATCAAAAAAAGTTGTTATTGTACTTTTCCCCGAGCCATTTGGTCCTGCTAATGCTTCAACCGCTCTTTCATCCATTTCACTGTCTGATTCAGTCAATGTACTCTTCTCTTCTTCTCTGGATACAACTTTTATAATTCTACCACTCTTTGTGCTTACAGTTGTCATATAAATATCTCTCCATTCTAATTAATACGAAAATAGCTTTTTAATTACACTTGATACTTAACTATTATAATATATTCTATCACATTTTATATAAAAAACACCCCAGAACCGAAATTCTGGGGTGTAACATACTTTTCTGAAGCGCAATAAGACGCTTTGAATTGTAAATCCTATCTCTTTGTTAACGTTTTGAGAGCATGAAAAGCCTATAAATTGGGGATTTGTGTCTAGTAGTGTTACATATCTGTTGTATGCGTAGCACTACCCACACATTCCCAGAACTGCTCATTATTCTATTGAAGAAAGGACTATCATTATGAAAAAACCCTTTGCTTACTACAACCAATACAAGAACGGAATCGACATTGCTTTTGATGACAATGTGCTTATGTTTATCTCATGTGCTGAAGCTGAAAAAGATCTCCATACTACGCCTAACTCGCAAAGGCTTATTGATAATCTTGCAATTGATGAACCACTTAAATATGCTGCGCTAGCTCTTGATGGAGAGTTGCAGGATTGGGCTGATGCTATGGATGAGGATTGGAGTTAATAGCTAAATCCCCATTCTTATATCTAAATAATTCACTCTTAAATACATCCAAATACTCACGCATCTTATCATCATTAGGATTAACAAATAGTGCATACGAAGTAATTCCAATCAAATAATATAAATAATTATTCTTTTTCTGTTTTACATAGTTTGCATGTGACATATATCCATATTTTTTAATATAATATGCATCACTTCTTATTCTTCTTCGAATATCTCTACTAATCTGCATTTTATCATTAACAACAATACCAGTAACTTCTTGTCGTTGATTTTTTTTTCTAACTCTTGTTTTATTATGATTAATTCTAAATCCTTGTCTATTAACTATTCTTTCAATATTTTTTATTATATCCCCTTCCTTAAAATCCCCCGAAAAGGTAAGATCATCTGCATATCTTGTATATCTTATTTCCTTTCCATTAATAAAATTAGAAATCTTGTAATCCAATTTGCTTGCAATAATATTAGAAAGTGCAGGACTTGTTGGTGCCCCTTGCGGTAACTGATTTTGCAGACTACAAAGATTAGCTAACATAACCGCAACATTTTCTCTATACCCTGCTTTTCTAAAAACACTTAATACTCTGCCAAATGTAATACTTGGAAAAAAATCTTGCAAATCCATCGTTAAAACTTTTTTCTGTCGTTTATGAAACCTTGCATTATCTCTAATAGAACGCCCTTTTACATATGCTTTAGAATATGGACTCACTTTTATCTTTTCCAATATTTCTTTTAAAATCCACTCTTGTATTTCCTTCAAACTTGGCAATGGTTCATTTATTGTTCTTTCTTTACCATTTTTCTTTAAAATTTTAAAAGTTCTATAAAATTTAACTGGTGAATTAGATATTGCATAAACATACTCCTTTGAATATCCAACTAGAAGACACAAGTGCTCTTGACTATAAATAATAGGTAAATCCTTATCGAATAATTTTTTTGCATATTCTAATTGATTTATACAGTAATTATCAGATTTTCCTTTTATTTTTGCTAATCTTATATATTTTTCTTCATACTCGTTCCAATTCATATTTTCACCTTATATATTAATTTAGTGGTGTAATTACTAATTCATATCTGTGACTTTATCACTTATAGAATTGATTCTATAAGTGATAAAGTCACATAACAAATTTGTAAAATTTGTATAGCTGTTTAAACTCGCGAGTTTTCGCTCCTGCGAAAATGAACGAGTTTAAACACAGGCTAGAAAAGAAAGTTCTTCCCAGATTGACGAACTCATCAATCACCACTTGCGTGAATGAGGCTAATTACACCACTAAAATTAATAACCTACTCAATAAATATATCATATTTATCCATTTTTTCAATCTTATATTTTATATATGGTTCTATTTTCCATGCTGCATCATTCTTAATTTTATTTGCTAACCTTTCCATTTCTCGTTTTCCTAAATCAGATATAACAAATTTATCTTTATTATTCACTTCAACTAACTTATCGTTTATTATTTGCGCATATGCATTTGCTATTTGTGCATACTGATATCCTGCTTTTTCTAAAGTATCAACATTTCCTTCAATACTCAATACCTTTAATAACATATACTTCATTCTATCATCCATTATTTACCCCCTTGGAAATGGTGCTAATTTCATATTTCCTTTTTCCTCCCAAAATACAGGAAATGTATTATTGGGTGTCCTACACATTGTAACAAGAGCTTCTGATGCTCCATATCCAAATCTATATTCTTTTTTTATAGCCATTTTTTCTTCAATTTCTTCCATCAAAATTATTTTTTCTTTTGCCTCTTTTACATCATAGTAGTCGGTAATCCCCTTCTTCCTTACCTCGCCAGAATAAACTTTTATTCCAAAGCTTTCAATACATTTTACTCCTTCTTCCTGAGCAACTAAAGCTAGCACCATTGTTCTGTTCAAAATATTATCCAATAAATTTACACTTTGAAAACATTTTTCCGCTGTATGCCCTGTTCCGATAAAATCATCTACAAAAACCAGAATTGCCTTATCAGACTTCATTTTATTTTGAACAACTTTAATATCATATATTGGTTCGAACTTATACTTTCCTAACTTATCATCATATCTTATTTTTACATCATTAAATAAATATGTTAAAAACATAGAACTTTTTGCTTTTCCTATATCATCTGGAGAAATCAAAGGCATAACATAAATTTTTGTATCTTTTTCTATATCATTCACTAACTTTTTTAATACATCTATTAAAGCTTGTAAATAATTGTCCTGAGTTAGCCATAAATATCTTTCTGATAATTCAAGGAACAAATCTCTTTTATTATTTTCTCCTATATCCAAAACTCTCTGACAAAATCTGTTGAACTGAGACATATTCTTGTCATCTGTACATTCTATATCCCAATTATTTTTTTTGAATATATTGTTAATTCTTAGCAAATATTGTGCTGACAGTTTTTTTCGATTTTTCTTGCTCATCTTACGCAACTCATTTCTAATTATTTTTAATTATTGGTATTAAATGACCTTTTAAATACACTATCATTCCAATTATCGCTCTTAATATGTGCGGCTTTACACAACTCTTTGAGGAAATTTATTAGTGCCTCATCTGACTTAATCTTTCTTTCATTTTTATCTGAAATTAATAATGTATCAAAAAATTTATCATACTTTTCTAGTACATTCTTATTTTTATAAAAAATTATAGGCACTCTATTCATAGCTCTTGAAAATCCTTTAGCATATATATCTTTATTTGTTGCATCTCCATCTGTTAGTTGATATTTGAATCCAAAGATATCATCTACCAAGTCTTGTTTTCGCTTTATATCAGCTAAATATGCATTTATACTAATAGTTATTATAGTTGCCAATATTCCTGAAATAATTGCAGCTACTAATGTTATTATTGCTTGCTGTACTGTCATTTTTTTCTCCTTCTATCCCAACCAATTCAATGCTTTCTCTTTCACTTTTGCATACCATTCATTCTCGTCAGCAGACTTTTTAGCTTGTTCTAAAGAATATTCAAATATGCTTTTTACCTGCTGAGGATTAGGTACATATCCTGCTTTATATGACTGCTCAACCATGTTAATAAATACATCTAATTCCAATGGTACTATAACTGACTTACCGCCATAGAATGCAATATTCATCGTATGTAATGCATAGAAATATGCAATACATGATTCATTAATTTTAGGTGCTATAAACAAACAATAGGCATCCTTACCTGTCTCTTTCTTTAATTTTGCAAGATGTCTTGATACAGGTTCTCCTTCTGTTTCATACTGCTTCTGCCCTGACTGCATGGTCACCTCTACTGCAAGTCCAAAATCTCCGTAATCACATACAATATCTGACATATTTCCTGCTGCTGTTGACATTGGTTGTCCTTTATCGTCAAGCTTTAAATTAGCCTTAATTTCTCCGCCATCCAACATCGTCATTGCTCTCCATGTATTCCATTCAAGCATTAATGGCGCATCATATAACACATTGTTTTTTATATCATCAAATGTATCCATTACATCTGCATAATTTTTATACTCCTTAAGTTCTTTTATCTGTTTACTAATAATCTTTTTCTTCTTATTTGCTATAGCATTTTCAAGAATGTCTTTTAACTCATTTGTTGTCTGTTCTTCTAATCCACTACTCTTTCCCGTTACTTCTTGTACCTGTTCTATTAATCTCAAACGATTATCACTATACAATTCAGGTAATGAACCATCAAATAAATATTTTTTATAATTAGCCTCATCATCAATATAAATAGGTTTTCTATCAACCATCGATAAGAAAAACTCAACTTCTTTACGTTTTTCCGGCATAATTGATATTGAATGTCCCCTCTGAGATATTTCAACCATACCTGTTGCTCTTAAATACCTAAAACAAGCATCTGCATAATCTCTAAGGTTTCGTGACTTTGTTGTTATAAACTTATCTATTGATTTATCTCTTGATTCTCTGGTCTTAGTATTCCCATCATTAATATCATCTGCATAGATTTTTTCTACTTGTTCTTTTAGGTAATTCCCTCTGAATGCTTTATAGCTTAACTTAGCATAAAGTTTCATACGTCTAAAAGTTTTTATCTCAGCTACAATACTGTCAAATTTATTATAGTGGGTTAATTGCATTCCAAATATCATTAATTCATCAAAACTTATCGTACCCAATTCATATATTAACCTAAAAATCTCAAGATATGGTTTTACGCAAAATATTTCCTTAAATTCCTCTGGTTCCCTATGATAAGGTGAAGGTAATTGAAATTTCAGCAACTGCCTGAGTAATACCTCTTCTGTACGTTTCCCACTTATAAAATTTTCACCCGCTTCTGTAAGATTAATATGTGGCTTCAAATCTACAAATCCTAAAGCTTTTGGTGCTCTATTAATTCTATCTCTTGCACTAAAAGCCAAATCTTTTTCTGAGCCTTTACCATCAAAGTCATTCCCATCAGCAAGCTTTTTAATAAACTCAACTTGTGTTTTTGTATTCCATTTTTCACCTTCAAAGTTATTATATAGCACTTGTATTTCTGGAATCATTTTTAAAGGTGTTCTTGGAGATGTTGTAAAAAATAATGTTTTACTTTTTAAATATGCCACTTTTTACCTCCTCTAATAGTTCGTAACAATTATATGTTTTGCATCCGCTTTAAACCTATTTCTTATATTTACAGCATATGATTTATCATATTCTTCAACAATGTATTTCCCATATAATTCCTCTGTTAATGCTGTTTTTCCAATTACTAGCATTGATTTACACGAAAGATTTGCAAAGTCATTTGCCAATCTTCTGTGCTCATCTTCCCCAAATCCGTCTCTATATGCTTCATTACCATAATCACTAAATACGCAATCATATGGCGGATCTAAAAATATAAAATCATTGTTTCCTGCCATATTGAATATTTCTGAATAGTCATAATTATAAATCTCTGTTCTTTTTAACAATTCATAATGCTTATCCGTAATTAATTTTGTATTTAAATTTTTATATCTTCCAAACGGAACATTATACTCGCCTTTTGCATTGTATCTAATCATACCTGAATATGCAGTCTTGTTAATAAAGAAATAAACTACAGCCTCCAAATATTCACTCTCTATCTTATGATTAAACATATCTCTAATCTTATAATATAATGCTTCATTTTTGTTTTCCACTCTTTCTTCTGGATGTTTCTTTTTCAATCCCTCATATTCTTTTTGATTTTGCTCATATACCATTTGAAGCTCATCTAGCTGCTTTCTTACACTAGGATACTCTTCCTGCATTTGTTTATAAAATGAATATAATTTCGTGTTAACATCATTTATTATTGCATTCTGTGGTTCTAAATAAAAATATAAAGCACCACCACCAAAAAAAGGTTCAATATATCTATTGTAATTCTCTGGCATATTACTAATAAAATGTGATATTTCTTTCGATTTACCACCTCTATACTTAATCATTGGATTCATGATGATTTCCTCCTTGTAGACTCAACCATAATAATTATACAATATTTTTTTTCTTTTTACTATCAATTTTTATGTCCGAAATATGTTATTTAAAAATGTCTGTTTTATTTAAAGTTATTGCATTTTTTAACATCTTAAATATTTTTATCTCCCCTCATACACCTTCCACAATCTCCTCTGTTCCGCTCCAATCCTCAATATCTCCTGCAAATCTCTTGCCATTGCCTCAACATTGGCCTCCATCTGTTCAACTGTTCCTGTCTGATTGCCAGCCTTAATCTCCCACTAGATTGTCTCTTTGCTATAATATTCCCTAATCTCCACATTCATATATCCATACACCGAATATGAATATCCATTGCTTTTCTCTATGAATACCGGAGCTACTTCACCCTTAGAAGTTTTCCACCTCATAAGCCTTGGAAACCAGCATAATCCTTTTTTTATCAGTTCTTTAAATGTCTCCAGCAGCTTTCCTATCTCATACAATATTCCTCTGAATGGGTTTCCTGCATCTATAATCTTATCTACTTCAACATGATTAGCATATTCTTCTATTGTCTGTGCAAATAATCTGAATGATGATACAAAAGCATTGATCTTATCAAGCAATTCTACTGCTTCATTTGCTTTGTCCGTCACGCTTGCAATCTCTTGTCTTACCGATTGAAGTTCTGAACGCTTTTCATTTAATTCCTTAGTCTGTCTACGCTCCAATTCCTTATAAGCAATTTGTAAAGCAAGCATCATCGTGGCCTATTTACTGTCTGTTGCACCGCTTGTAGAAACGCACAAAAAAGGACATTCCCCAGTATCGCTACTGAAAAATGTCCTATACATATCAATATATTTGTTGCATACCTGCTGCATATGTGTTGCATTCGATGTAAATTCCAGCACATCTGACGGCATTCCACAACTTCTGTAACCCTTGAAAAATGGGCTTTTCTTGATATCTTCGTTCTTGTAATTCTTTTGCAAAAAAGAATTTATTATCTCTTTGAGAACTGAGGAGCACGACGAGCTGCCTTTAAACCGTACTGCGCGAGTTTTTGAGCTGTTTTCCCTTGATACTCCGGGCTTTTCCGGCTTTCTGCCTCTCAGTTATCCGGTGTGCGGACCATAAAAAACGGCCTTTTTCATTCAGCAATAGCCTGATGAAACGCACCATTTACTACCCCAAATAACTCCTCTGGTTTATTATACTTCACTTTTGCATAGATGTCCATAGTTGTTTTGCTGTTTTCGTGTCCGGCAAGGTATTGTACTGTCTTTGGATCAACGCCCGCATAGAGAAGATTGGTAATGTAAGTGTGCCGCAGCTGATGCGGGGTTACATCAAAGTCCAGCGTATATTTGATTTTGGGTTGATTCTTCTGGGTCATACCCAGCGTTGGAGTAACCGTATATTTGATACTCTCCCCATTTACATACTTATAATAGTTCCGGGGCTTAGTGGAGCGGACAACGACATACTGCCACACTCTTTGGAACTGCGAGGCAGCCAGTGGCTCTCCTTTGCTGTCAGCGATCACATAATCTGATATGGAATTTTCTTTCGTTTCTCTCAGACAATCCACCAAACACTTCGGTATCGGAATATCCCTTTTTGCCGCCGGAGTCTTTAGCACCGTAGAAATCACGGGTCTGTTATGCTCTGTACGCCATGCCCGCCTCACCGATAGATAAGGTGTATCCTCGTCCAGAAATACACAATCCCATTGCAGTGCAAGAATTTCTTCCCGACGCAGACCGGAATACAAACCGAGCATAATAAACAAATATGGAGGAAGCCCCTTGACTGTATCCAGAAGCACGGCTACCTGCTGATCTGTCAATGCCTCCTTCTTTTTTGTCGGTTTTCCGCCTTTACCGGATATTCCCGCACAGGGATTGTGTTCAAGAATTTGGTTTCTCTCTGCCGCATAAAAAATGCACTTGAGCAGCATATTGACCTTATTGTATAAGCCTTCCGATTTCTTTGACAATGGAACAAGAGCCAGCCGAATATCGTCAGCAGTCACTTCTTCCATATACATCTCTCCCAGAGGTTTGATGATATAGTTTGTCATATCCCTCGTATAACCTCTGAGTGTAGACGCAGACACCTTTGCCGACTGCATCAGCAGCCACTTCTCGCCATACTCGGCTACTGTCGGGTGCTGCCGGTGAAAGATAATTTCTTCTACCTGCTTCCGGGCCTCTAACTGCTTCTCATACAATTCCTCACAAGTAGCGGCATACAAACTCAACTCTTTGCCATCTGCATCCGTAATCCTGGTTCTGTAATACTGGATTCCTTTCAATGTAATGGTCCCATACTTCGGGATCTGTGTTTTCTTTTTTGCCATCTTTGATCGTCCTTTCTTGATAATGTGTAGTCTCCGTATCTACACTCTCTTTTTATCAGAAAGCCTCGATTTAATCAAAGATACGGCTGATGTAAAACAAAGAGCGAGACATCCTTGCCTCGCTCCTGCTTTACTTCCTGTTTTATTATTACTGTGCTGCGTCCCAGCTTGCAAACGCGCAACTCATTGATCTGACCAGCTCATCTGGTCTGTTGTACTTAACCTTTGCATAAATGTCCATGGTAATCTTGCTGCTTTCATGGCCTGCCAGGTATTGAACCGTTTTGGGATCTACCGATGCATGAATGAGATTGGTAATGTAAGTATGCCGCAGCTGATGGGGTGTTACTTCAAAGTCCAGACTGTAAACCACTTTTCCGTTATGAGCAGCCTTTTCTCCCAAGACAGGTGTGACAGTATGCTTTACTCTTTTTCCATCTTCATACCGATAATAGCTCCGCTCCTTGACCGTCCTCGTAACAATATACTGCCAAAGTCGCTTAAACTGCGTGTAGGACAGCGGTTCGCCGTCCCGGTTTGAAACCACATACTCCGAAGTCGATGTTTCCTTTGCTGCTTTCAAACACTCAGCCAAGCAAACAGGAAGAGGGATATTTCTCTCCGCAGCCTTGGTTTTCAATTCGTCTGAGATTACCGGTCTGTTGTGTTCTGTGTGCCATGCCCGCCTTACCGTCAGATATGGAGTATCCGTATCCAGATATACTGAATCCCATTGCAGAGCAAGAATTTCTTCCCGGCGCAGCCCTGCATATAAACCAATCATGACAAAGACATAAGGCGGCAAATCTCGGATAGCATCCAAAAGGCGTGCTGCCTGTTCATCTGTCAAAGCCTGACGATCCTCTTGTGGAACACCGCCACCTTTTGTCGTGAGATAAATCGTCGGGTTATGGTCAATGATCCTGCTTTCCATCGCTGCGCGAAAGATAGATTTGTAAAGGATTACCACAGATTTATAAACCGATGCAGATTTCTTGGAAACCGGAACAAGGGCAAGCTGAATATCATCCAGGCTAACCTCACCCATCCGTTTATCTCCCAATTCCGCTATAATATGCCGCCTGACCTTTGAGGTGTAATCCGTCAAAGTAGTAGCTCGTACATGAACCGACTGCATCAGCAGCCACTTTTCACAATACTCTGCAACTGTGGGCGTTTTCCGATGAAAAGTGGCATTCTCAATCTGTTCCAACGCAAGCGTTTCTTTGTTGTATAGTTCTTCAGGTGTTTTTGCGTAGATAGCTACGAGCTTACCATTCGCGTCTTTGATTCTGGTCCTATAATATAGGACACCTCTTTTCATAACTGTGCCATATTGGGGAAGCATTATTTTTCTATTTGCCAATTCCTCCACCTCCTAAAAAAGATCTCCAGCGCTGTACCTTTGTTTTATCAAACATCTCTGATTCCATCAAGGATACGGACTGGCTCACGATCTTCCGCTTCGAGGCTTACGGTAAGTTGTGCTTCTCTCAACAGGCTTTGCCCTGTGCGTACATTTTGCGATATACTCCTGGAGACCCGCCGCAGTAAAATACACACAGCCATTCTGAACATACTGCACATAAGAGATCAAGCCGTTGTTACGGGCGGCATCCAGCGTTGCGATGCTGATTCCTAAGATTTCAGCAGCTTCTTTTCGTGTAATGAGTTTTTCCATAGTCCATATTCCCTCCAATCTGTCAAGGTTATCATCGTGCTTTCAAAATCACATGAATACGCTGGCAGCCGAAACTGCCAGCGCATGGTATCTGATTTTGAATAAAAAACGACCAACAAAGAAATCAATCGCTTCCTATTTTAATATGACTCAATTCTCGTCACATTTGCCACGCAACCCTGACGATGGGAACATAGCAGGTCTCCGCTGGCGCGGTTGTCATAACTCCGCAGCGTCGTTTTACTCGTGCGCCGCAGGGTTCCCCCCAAGTCTTTAGGAGGCCGTGAAGAAGTACCATTGTCATCTGCGCCGTCGTCGCGCCCGAACCTGCCACAGCCGGGTTAATAGGTTGCGTGGATCGCTCGGACAACTGGGTTCATCACCTCCTTTGGCTGTCTGTCATGGCGCCGCCCTATATGCCGCTCGGTACGCAGAATGATGTACCCATAGCAACGTATATTCACTTGTCAAAGAACCATGAGGGAGAGAAGGCAATCAAAGCGCTCCATATTGGAAATATATCGGAACGGTTCTGTCCGATCCAACCACAATGGCTTGTCCTGCCAAAAGGTCCCTTCATAATACAGTACATTTTTAAGGGAAAAGTTAGTGGGCTTATAAATTATTTTTTAAAAAATATTCTTGAAGCTGTTTTAAACCTCTGTTAATGCTCTGATGAACTGAGATTTTACTGCAGTTTTCCACTCTGGCAATTTCCGTTTGGCTCTTGCCGAGAAAATAACGTGCATAGATCCTCTGACGTTGTTTTTCTGATAGAGTAGCAAGTCCCTTATAGATCATTTCAGTCACCCTATGCTGTTCATAAATATCTGCTGGTGATTTTTGATCTACAAGGGCTTCATATTCAATTCCATCTCCAAAATCCAAAGAAAAATATGCTTTGTGTCGATATGTATAAATCCGATATGCTTCATCGCGTAATTTATAAGCTCTTAAAATATCAGCGACTTCATCCGGCACTTCTACGATTGTGTCTGTTGTGTAAAATGGGTAATATTCCTTTAAATTGATTTGTTTCATATAAATTTCCTCCAATTTCGATTTGTTTGCGTGTGAAAAGCTAAAACCGAAATCAGAGGGCGGGGAGCGACACCCCACAGAGAACAGAAAGACAAAAAATTTTTCTATAAACGCAAAAGCGCGCGCCTGTCCGATGACAGGCGCGCACTCATACAACCCCAATA
>OGJH01001569.1_pt1 | contig 18502 bp, 19 predicted proteins | sample 1572021 | NCBI WGS metagenome assembly OGJH01 (sample SAMEA2582098, study PRJEB24529) | metagenome | biome: Human gut stool | place: China | collected 2011
AATCGGTCGAAAGGGTAGAGATTCCCAGTGGTGCCGTCCGGAAATCTCTACCCAACCAGCGGAAAACGTCCAAAAAGGTAGAGAACCCCCGCAACCGCCGCCCGGAAATCTCTACCCAAAAGGCGAAAAAACCGCCGAAAAGGTAGAGAATCCTGATGCCACCGTTCGGAAATCTCTACCCAAACAGTGGAAATGTGCAAAAAAGGGTAGAGATTCCCAGTGGTGCCGTCCGGAAATCTCTACCCAAACAACGGAAATCGGTCGAAAGGGTAGAGATTCCCAGTGGTGCCGTCCGGAAATCTCTACCCAAATAGCGGAAAACCGGGAAAAAGGTAGAGATTCCTGATGCCACCGTTCGGAAATCTCTACCCAAGCAGTGGAAATGTGCAAAAAAAGGTAGAGATTCCCAGTGCTGCCGGTTGCAAAGCTCTACCCAAACAACGGTAATGTACAAAAAAGGTAGAGAATTCCAAGCTCGCGGCCTAGAAATCTCTACCCAAATGGTGAATAACACCTTATCTACTCAATTTTTTATTTTGCAAAATCGTTAAGGATAAGACCTTTATTTCTGTCAAGCACCATTCCGATACTCCATTCATTTACAAATAATAAGAGAGGACGGTCTTTAAGGTCTTTTATCTTCTTCATATCAGAAGTTCCGACAATCCTGTCAAGATCAATTTCTGTAGGATTTCCAATCCATCTGATATATTCATAAGGCAGAGTTTCAAGCCTTATTTCAACATTGTATTCCGATTCCAGACGATATTTTAGAACATCAAACTGGAGAACACCTACTACACCGACAATAATTTCTTCCATGCCAGTGTTATATTCCTGAAAAATCTGGATAGCACCTTCCTGTGCAATCTGGTTAATTCCCTTGATAAACTGTTTACGCTTCATGGTATCAATCTGACGGACTCTGGCAAAATGCTCAGGAGCGAAAGTCGGAATACCTTCAAAAGCAAATTTTTTATTGGAAAGCTCTAAGGTATCACCGATTGAGAAAATACCTGGGTCAAATACACCGATAATGTCGCCCGCATAAGCTTCTTCTATTATCTTACGCTCATCAGCCATTAACTGTTGTGGCTGGGAAAGCTTAACCTTACGTCCACCCTGCACATGATTAACTTCCATTCCGGATTCAAATTTTCCGGAGCAGATTCTCATAAATGCAATTCTGTCACGGTGGGCTTTGTTCATATTTGCCTGTATTTTAAATACAAATGCTGAAAACTCTTCAGTAAATGGATCAATAATCCCTTCGTTGGAATTACGAGGCAAAGGAGATGAGGTCATCTTAAGGAAATGTTTTAAGAAAGTCTCAACACCGAAGTTAGTTAAGGCAGAACCGAAAAATACGGGAGTAAGTGTACCGGCACTGACTTCATCCATATTAAATTCAGCACTTGCACCATCTAAAAGCTCAACATCTTCTATTAATTTATCCTTGAAATGGATACCGATTTCCCCAATAAGCTCATCGGAATCAATGTGGAGGTCACGCTCGGCAACTTCCTTTTGTCCGTTCATTGCGGCTGTAAATGTAGACACTATTTTGGTGTTTCTGTCATATACACCTTTAAATTCTTTACCTGAACCGATAGGCCAGTTAATAGGACATGTTTTGATGCCGAGAATACTTTCTATCTCATCACAGAGTTCAAAAGGGTCGTTGGCATCCCTGTCCATTTTATTAATAAAGGTAAAAATAGGGATATGACGCATTACACAGACCTTGAAAAGTTTGATTGTCTGCTTTTCAACACCTTTGGAACCATCTATAACCATTACCGCCGAATCGGCAGCCATGAGTGTACGGTAGGTATCCTCTGAGAAGTCTTCATGACCCGGCGTATCAAGTATGTTAATACAATAATTATCATAGTTAAACTGTAATACTGAAGAGGTAACGGAAATACCACGTTCCTTTTCAATTTCCATCCAATCCGAAACAGCATGCTTTGCTGTTTTTTTTCCTTTAACGGAACCTGCAAGATTAATGGCACCGCCATATAAAAGAAACTTTTCGGTTAATGTGGTTTTACCTGCATCCGGATGGGATATTATAGCGAATGTACGTCGCCTTTTAATTTCTTCATTTAAATTAGCCAATGTAATTTCCTCGTTTTCATAGATATGACTGAATTGCTCCATTGCTGCACAATCTCTGCAATTCCCGAATACTTCGGATTATAACATATAAGAAAGGAGAATTTCAATAGTGACGGGGGGAGAGTAACGATTATTCCTCAATGAATACAACGATGTCAGAAATAGTACAATTAAGAATATTGCATATTTTTTCTGCGGTCAGCATTGTAATATTCTGGTTATGTTTTAAGTTATGGAGAGTACGGTTATCTATACCATGTTGTAAAAGGTAGTATGTTGAAATATGATTTTTATTTATAAAGTCAAAAAGCGGTTTGTAACTTAACATACTTCATCTCCTGTTAAACGTAATAAAACAATGGCATTCCATATGTTTAAGTATATGTAATTTTTGGTAATTGAATATTGTGAAAGTATTCACTACAATATTAGCGTGATAAATTGTGAAAGATACAATTAAAGGCAGAATATCGAGGCTTAACAGTAAGCAGAAGAACAGGCTCAGATATGTATTGATTATGAGCCTGATTTGTGTTATTCTCCTATCAGGCGCAACTTATGCCTGGTTTACAATTGCAAATAATGCTACCGTTAATGATGTTAATTTACAGGTAGTTTCAGATGGTAAGTTATATATTTCATCGAAGTATGGCTTTATGTTGATGAGGTCCTTGCAGACGGAGCAGAGCATAATAATGATTATGACATAACCCTTGGAAAGAATGATGCATCTGATACTGGAACATATATTAAGGCGGACGGTGACAAGAATAGTCATCCTGAATACTGTATAAGGTTTAGTTTTGAATATGGTGATAAAGTAAGCATATATGAGCCTAATTCCAATGGTAGTAATGGAGGAAAAGTGGGAACAGATAAAGACTGTATGAATGAGATTCAGGCACAGATGATTGTCGGTCAGCTGAAGTTTGTGTCCCATAGGAAGGAAAATTGAGATTATGAAAGTGGCGGATATACATTGTCATATACTTCCCGGAGTTGATGATGGCTCCAGAGATATGGAACAGACCATGCGAATGATAAAGACTGCCTATGAAGAAGATATCAGACTGATAATAGCAACTCCGCATTACCATATTGGTAAGGTGAAAGTTAATGCATCTGTCGCAATGGAATATCTGGAACAGGTTAAAACTAATATAAAAAATAAATATCCTGATTTGAAATTATACCTTGGACAGGAGATTTATTACTATTCAGAAGCAATGGAAGATGTTGATAGTGGCAGGGCAGGCACGATGGCATCTTCTTCTTATGTCCTTATGGAATTTTCACAGGATGTGTCATTTATAGAAATTACAGATGCTGTGTATGATGCAATAAGTCACGGATACAGTCCGGTTCTGGCACATATAGAGAGATATGGGTGCCTTTTTGGAAAATATGACAGGATTGAGAAACTGGTAGAATCCGGTGCATATCTTCAGGTAAATGCTAGTTCGGTTGCAGGAAAGCATGGCCATGCGGAAAAATCATTTATTAAAAAACTTTTGAAAAAACAGTATATAAGTTTTGTAGCCACAGATGCACACAATGATACAGGCAGGGCACCAATAATGAACGAAGCAGTCAGAACAATGGAAAAGATATGCAAGCCTGATTATCTGCTAAAAGTGTTATGGACCAATCCTTTAAAAATAATAGACAATGAGGAAATATGATGGAAAAGTTGGAAAATAAGAATAAAAATGATGAAATAGATTTAATGAAAATACTCAGGATACTTGCATCAAAATGGATGTTTATAGTGATAACGGCAGTGGTATTAGCAGGAGCAGCATTTATATATTTTAATTTTGTTGTTACTCCAAGATATACATCTACTGCAAGAATTATGGTAATAAACCGACAGAATAGTGATTCATTGACATCAACTGACTTGAATTCTTCAACAACACTTTCAAGTGACTATGTTGAAATAGTCAAATCAAGGACAGTGCTTGAACAGGTAATTGCTAATCTTGATTTAAAATACAGTGTCGGTGAACTGAAAGGCATGGTTAGTGCATCTATCGTAAATAATACCAGAATGATAAGTATTAAAGTAACGGATAAAGACCCGATTCTTGCAAAGGAGATAACGGATGACATTGCAACTGTTACGAGTAAGAGAATATGCGAGGTCATGAAGGTAGAAAATATGGTAAGCCTTGTGGATAGCGCTGACCTTCCGACAACACCATCAAGTCCGGCTACGAAGAGAAATACTGTTATAGCACTTCTTCTGGGAGTCGTTATTTCATCAGCTGTTATAATCATTATAGGAATAAAAGATGACAGAATTAAGACACAGGAAGACGTTGAGAAAATATTCGGAATGAGTGTATTAGGACTGATTCCTAAATTTGAAGGCGAAGGAGACAAGTAATGCAGAAGATTTCAATATCCAAAATAGGAAAACTTGATTACAGAACCAATGAAGCATTCAAAAGGCTTCGTACCAATATCTTATTCAGTGGTTCGGACGTAAAATGTATTGCAATAACAAGCTGTCTTCCGGGTGATGGCAAATCGACTGTATCAATGAATCTTGCAAAATCCTTTGCAGAAATGGGCAAGAAGACAATATTCATTGACAGTGACCTTCGTAAATCCGTACTTATGGGAAGATATAAGATATCAAAATCAATAGGCGGACTGTCACACTACTTATCAGGCATGTATCCGCTTGAGGAAGTTGTATGTACAACCAATGTAGAGAATCTTGATATGATTCTGTCAGGACCTGTTCCACCCAATCCGGCAGAACTTCTCGGAGGAAAACTTCTTAAAGAGATGATTACAAGACTCAAAAAAGTCTATGACTACATAATAATCGATACACCACCACTTGGCAATGTAGTCGATTCGGCTATTATATCAAGCCAGTGTGACGGAACAGCTCTTGTTATGGCATCAGGAGCCATCAGTGCAAGATTCGCAGAAGAGATTGTTGAACAGATTAAGAATACAGGAACAAGATTCCTTGGAATAATACTTAATAAAGTAAGTATGTCAGGTAATGGATATTACGGAAAGTATTACGGAAAGTATTACGGCAGATATGGACATGGTGGAGATAGTACAGATTCACAGAAAGGGTGATATCATATGAAAAAAATACAAAAAGTCCTATATATTGTCATCCCTGTGGTAGTTGTGCTACTTGTCTGTCTGGTTCTGATATTGAAAAAAGACTCCATAAAACCGGAAATCACAATATCCGGTACGATTGCTTACGACGGGACACAGAGTGATGAAGAACTTTTAAAAAATGTTGTGGCAAATGATAACAAAGATGGAGATGTCACTGATACACTGGTGGTCAAATCCATAATAATTCTATCCAGTGGAAAAGAAGCAAAAATTACGTATGCGGCAAAAGACAGAAGCAATAATGTAGCAATAAAGAGCATAGTTGTTCCTTATACCGGCACCGTAAAACCGATTGAAAAGCCTGATGAAGAACCAACAACGGAAGATGAAACAACCACACCGGAGGAAGAGACAACAACAAAACAGAAACCGGAAGAGACAACTCCTGTTGAGACGGTATCTCCGGATGCACCGGTATTATACCTTACGCAGACCACAGCAACATTTAAAAAAGGTGCAGATATTAAGTGGGTACAGTACGTAAGCGATATCAAAGATGACAAAGATGACAGAAGTTCATTATATCGTTCAATTATGATAGAAAATTATCCCGATGTTAATACACCGGGTGAGTATGATACATATTTTTACTGTAAAGATTCAGATGGTAATTTTTCACCGAAAGTATCTTTACATATAATTATTACAGAGTAGAGAAGGTTATGGAATGAAAAAGGAAAAAGCCAAAAAGATACTTATGATAATAGGTCTTGCAATCTGCATGGCAACCCTGGCAGTAAGTATTGTATTTATAGCAAAGATCATAGAACTTGACGTTCTGAGAAAAACACTTATTGGCGTAATAATAGCACTCGCATCCGTACTGCTTATTATTATAGGCATAACCCAGAGATGGATTGTGCCGGGAATCATTACCAAGATTGTAGCAATTGCAATGATTGTGGCGATGATGTTTTGTATTAATTACATCAATATTACCACAAAAGCACTTGATAAAATCAGCAATATGAAGACCGAAATCAGTAATGTCCGTGTCTATGTAATGAAGGACAGCGCCATTGATAAACTTCAGGATGTACGTAGTGACATGTACGGAATAGTCACAGGACTTGATAATGAAAATACAGAAAAAGCACTTAATCTTATTGCTAAAGAATTAAATACCTCAATTACATATACCAAATATACCGGAATCATGCAGCTTATGGAAGCTTTGTATAACAACAAGGTGGATGCCATTGTGCTTAACAGTGCATTTATTCCGGTACTTGAAAACGTCAGCGAATACTCAGATGTGGATAATAAGATTAAATCAATCTGGTCCGTTGACTTAGAGAAGTTAGTGGAGGATGACAGTAATACGAATCCTTCCGGAGAAGATACAAAAGAACCTGAGACAAAGGATCCATACGACCAGTACAAGGATTATCTTTATGGCGGAGATGATGTGTTTACATTGTATGTAAGCGGCATAGATACTAACGGTTCACCAATGGTCAACCGTAACAGTGATGTCAACATCCTCATAACATTTAATACGAAGACCAGACAGATTCTTATGATTAACACACCAAGAGACTTCTATGTACCACTGTCGATTTCCAATGGTGTCAAGGATAAGTTAACCCATGCCGGCTGCTATGGCATACAGGTATCAGTCGATACCCTCCAGATGTTGTATGGCATTAAAATAGACGATTATCTCAAAATCAACTTTACAGGATTTGTCAACGTAATTGACCAACTTGGCGGTGTGAATGTGTATTCGGAATATGATTTTACATCAGTGGACGGATATTCATATAAGAAAGGCTACAATATGCTTGATGGCAGACTGGCTCTTTCCTTTGCCAGAGAACGTCATGCATTTGGCAGTGGCGACAGGCAGCGTGGCAAGAACCAGATGGCAGTAATTAAGGCCATTATTGATAAATGCACAAGTACAGATGCATTACTTAACTATGAAAGTGTGCTTGGAGCAATTGCGGACAGCATAGCCACAAGTATGTCAAAGGATGAGATAACAGACCTTATAAAGATGCAGCTTAGTGATATGAAAGGCTGGGATATAGTAACCTACAGTGTTGATGGCAAAGGCGATAACCTTATGACATTCTCACTTACAGCACCGAATTATGTAATGGTGCCAACGGAAGCTACAGTAATTAAAGCAAAAGAATACCTGGCAAAAATATACGCCGGAGAGAAGATAGAGGGATAGATGGCATTAAAATTAATGTATATTACTAATAAAAAAGAAGTTGCTTTGATTGCTGAAAGATATGGTGTTGACAGAATTTGGATAGACCTTGAAACATTGGGAAAAGAAGAACGTCAAAAAGGAATGAACACCGTCAAGTCAAAACACACGGTAGGTGATATAAAAAAAATAAAACCCTTATTAACTAAGGCAGAGATGCTTGTACGCATTAATCCATGGCATAATGGTTCTGAAAAAGAAATAGATGAGGTTATATCAGCAGGAGCTGACATAATTATGTTACCCATGTGGAAAACACCTGATGAAGTAGAAAACTTTTTGAAAACAGTTAACAGGAGATGCAAAACCACGCTTTTATTGGAAACAAGAGAAGCGGTTGAGTGTCTGGATAAAGTGCTGAAACATAGCAATATGGATGAAATACATATTGGATTGAATGATTTGCATTTATCGTATGGTTTGGATTTCATGTTTGAATTGCTGTCAAATGGTATTGTTGAAAAAATAGTGAAGAAGATAAAAAAAATAGGTATACCATATGGATTTGGAGGAATTGCACGACTTGGCTGTGGTGATTTGCCAGCAGAAAGAATCATTATGGAACATTATCGTCTTGGTTCAAGCAGAGCAATTTTGTCAAGAAGTTTTTGCAATACCGATTTAATATCAGATTTATCCGAAGTGGAAAATGTATTTAGAAATAATATGTGGTCATTAAGAGAATATGAAGATGCAGTGAGTAAGATGCCAGATTCTGAACTTGTTTCAAACCAGGCAGAAATAGAAGAAATTGTAGAGAAAATCGTGAAAATAAAAAGGTGCAAAAGATGACTATTAATAAAACCATAATTAAAAAATTAAGAAATGAATATGGGGATGCGTTTTATTTACTTGATTCCGAGCAGTTTAAAAAAAATTATTTGGAATTAAAAAATGCATTTTCAGAGCTCTATTCAAATTTTAACATTGCTTATTCATATAAAACAAATTACACTCCTAAACTATGTAAGATTGTCAATGAACTGGAAGGATACGCAGAGGTAGTTTCTGAGATGGAGGCTGAACTTGCAATAAAATGTGGTGTGAAACCAGAACATATCATTTGGAATGGCCCAATAAAAAATCCAGATAAATTAAAAGAATATATTCATATGGGTGTGACGGTTAACATGGATTCGATTGAAGAGGCTGAATATATACAGAAGTTAGCTGAGGTTACAGAAAAAACTCTCAATGTAGGTATTCGTTGCAATTATGATGTAAAGGATGGGGTGGTTTCTCGATTTGGATTTGATATATATAGTGAAGAATTTAAAAAGGTATTAGATATTGTAACTCATACTACAAATTTGCATTTTGTTAATTTCCAATGTCATTTTGCTAAAAGGCAGGTCGAATATTGGCCAGCAAGAGCAAAAGGAATGCTTGAGTTGTTAGATAGAATTAATGTTATTCCTGAAAGAATAGATATTGGTGGAGGAATATTCGGGAAAATGCCCGATTTTCTGAAAGAACAATTTCCTTCTGAGGTACCAGGATACAAAGAATATGCTAAATCTGCAGCAACAGTTTTTTCTGAATACTTTAATGATAAGAAAATAAAACCGGAACTTATAATTGAACCAGGATCTGCATTAGTTGGAGATTGTATGAAATTTGTAGGGACGGTTAAAACTATTAAAAATGTCAGAGGAAAATATATCGCTTCAATGCTTGGAAGTCAAAAGAATATTAGTATGACCGGTGTAAATCCACCAATGGAGGTTATTCACATGGGAAGAACTACGAAAGATTACAAGGATCTTGATATAGTTGGTTTTACATGTATTGAGGGCGATGTACTTTACAAAAATTATAATGGCAAACTTGCATTGGATGACGTGTTGGTTATCAGTAATTGTGGTTCCTATTCATTGGTAATGAAACCGCCTTTCATTCTTCCAAATTTTCCTGTATTGGATATCAGCGGTGAAGAGATAGAAGTAATTAAAAGAGCAGAGACTTTTGAAGATATTTTTCATACTTTTAATTTTTGAAAATTGTTGATGGAGTGGTTATGAAAAAATTTAGTTTATGTGTCAAGAGAATTTTTGATATTGTGTCATCTGGAATATGTATTATTATGCTTACTCCTGTTTGGATCGGTGTTTCTATTGCGATAAAAAAAGATTCTGATGGTCCAATATTTTTTAAACAGGGAAGAAGAACAAAAGACGGAAAAGTATTTCAGATGTTAAAATTCAGATCTATGGTTGTCAATGCGGAAAATATGGGAGCAGGATTATTTAATTATGAAAATGACCCACGTGTAACCAAGGTGGGACGCAAACTGCGTAATAGCAGCATTGATGAACTGCCTCAGCTATTCAATATTTTTAAGGGAGATATGTCAGTAGTTGGTCCGCGCCCATGTGTAACATATGAACTGGGAGATTTTGAAACTTTAAATAAGAAATATAAAAAAAGATTTCAGGTTAAGGCAGGTCTGACCGGACTGGCACAAATTAAAGGAAGAAATGATATATCATGGGATGAAAAAGTTACATATGACAATGAATATGTTGATCTATTTGAAAAATATGGATTTCTGATAGATATAAAAATTGGACTTGAATCTGTGTTTAAGGTATTTAAGCATGAAAAAATATATGAAAACAAGATTGATAATTCTATGAATGATGCAGAAGCAGCAAGAGCAGAAGAAGCGGAAATTATCAGGCTTGCACATATACCTGACGTAGATTAAGACAGGAGGAACGAGCATGAAGTACGAAGTCGCACATAGAAGAATATGGTTTAAGGGAGAAATACTAGATGTGAATGATGCAAAGATTAATATACTTGCACCAACATCTCAGTTTGGTCTAAATGTATTTGAAGGTATTCCCTGTTATTGGAATGATGAAGAAAAGCAATTATATGCTTTCAGATTGTATGATCATTACGATAGATTGCTCCGCTCAGTGAAATTAATGCAATTAGACTGTAAATATACAAAAAATGATATGGTAAAAGCATTCACAGATGTAATTAAGGCAAATGAATATGATGAAAATCTTTCTGTTCGTCAGACCCTGTTTGTGGACGGATTTGGCTCATGGGGGTCGGATGGTCCTGTTGATATGTTCGTAGCACCAATTCCAAAGGGAAAAACAAGTGCAGAATATAATAAAAAAGGATTAAATGTTTGTGTTACATCATGGAGTAGAATCAGTGATAAAAATCTGTCCCCAAGAATTAAATGTGGAGCCAATTATATAAACAGCCGGGTAGGACAGAGAGAGGCACTCCGAAATGGATATGATACATGTATATTTTTGAACGAGTTTGGAAAGGTTGCTGAAGGTCCGGGTTCCTGTTTCTTTATTGTAAAAAACGGAACAGTGATTACACCTCAACTGACAGATAGTGTTCTGGAAAGTATAACTAGAGATACAATTATAAAAATTGCAAAAGATAAAGGTTATCCGGTTATTGAAAGAACTATTGACAGAACAGAGCTTTATACTTGTGAAGAGGCATTTCTCTGTGGTTCTGCAATGGAGATTACTCCAGTATTAAGTATTGATAAATATATTATTGGGGATGGTAGTACAGGAAAAATTACAAAAGAATTACATCTTACATACCTTGATATAGCTAGAGGAAAACTTAAACAGTACGAAAACTGGGTTACACCAATTTACTGATGGGAGTTAGAAACATGAATAAAGAGTATGAGAAAGACAGAGTATCAGTCATAATACCAATATATAATGCTGAAAAATATGTGGAAAAGACTTTAGCGTCAGTATTTGCTCAATCGTATAGGAATATAGAAATTGTATTAGTAGATGATTGTTCCAAAGATAAATCAGCAGAAATAATTGCACAACTTAAGAAACAACATCCTGAGATAATATATTTTCTTCAACCGAAAAATATGGGAGCAGGTGCAGCCAGAAATAAGGCTTTAGAATTAGCAACAGGTCAGTATGTAGCCTTTTTGGATAGTGATGACTTGTGGCTTCCTGAAAAAACTGCAAGACAACTTGCACTTATGAAAGATAAGAAAAGCCCATTTTCTTATGCGGCGATAGAAATGATGGATGAGTCTGGGAAGACGATAAAGAAAAAAAGAAATATTAAAGAAACCTGTGATTACAGGTATCTGCTTCATAATACGGTTATTGCAACATCGTCAGTAATTATTGACAGAAATGAGTTGGGTGATTTTAGAATGCCATTACGTAGAGGTGGACAGGATTATGCAACATGGCTTAAGTTACTGAGAGATGGAACTGTTGCCTGTGGAATAAATGAAGTGCTAGTTAGATACAGAGTAGGAAGCAATTCTTTATCATCAAACAAGTTTAAGAGTGTTAAACAAGTATGGGAAATACAGACGCAGGATGAACAGATTAATCCTATTTTGGCCATGTTTCATGTTGGATGTTTTGCATTTAATGCACTTAAAAAATATATGATTTGATTGGAGACAATATGAAGTGACCTCACAATTGTAGATTCGTGGATTTACCTGTATGTATGATATTAGTTGATGAAAATAATATCAGGTAACAGGGATTACCGCATATAATAGGAGACCACTAATGAATAGTATAGTTTATGTAGGAGTAGGTGTCTATAAGGAAAGTTACACTTTATGTTGTTATCGTTATGATACCGATAAGGTTGAGTATAAACAGACAATACCTTCAGATTACAAGTTGATTCTGAAATACATGGAATCCATAAGAAAGGTATATGGAGAAGATGCAACTTTTATATGTGGATACGAAGCAGGATGATTAAGTTATTCGCGTTATCATCAGCTGAAAGACCATGTAGTAGACGGCAAGATTTACGGCGGATCATTGAGTTGTTGGTAATCATTCCACGAATAACAGAGTGGACAAAGCCAAGGAATGTTAGAGCTGAGACTCAGCCTCCATACCTAGTGTTAAAATTTAATGAAAGGAAAAGTTTGTGGTGATTTTTGAATTTACTCTTGACAAATGTCACTTCATAACAAGTGACAATGAGAAAAAATGTAGATTTTGTTTTTATTACATTAGTATATAGAAATTTTGAGGATCTGTATGATTTTTGTAACAGTTTAAAAAGAAATGTTGTTAGTTCATATGAAGTTGTAGTGGTAGATTCATTTTACGATGAAAAAACATCTGCTAAAATAAGCGAATGCTCAAAGGAACTTGAATGCCATTATCTTTGTACAAAAAATAAAGGATATGGACATGGAAATAATTGCGGGATTGATTATGCTCAAGATATGTTTGCATATAAATATATATTTATATGCAATCCAGATACAATTTTAAAAAGTAAATTGTCATACAATATGCTTAAAGAAAATGATATGTGTATTGCCCCTCAAATTATTGCCAGAAATGGTAAAAAACAGAATCCGTATTGGGTTTGCGAGAATAAATTATCAGAATTTTTGATTTATAAAGGATACAAAAAAAATAATAAATTTTTATTATATGCTGGTATCGGAATAAATAAAATAATCAGAGAATTATTTAATATCTATATTAAATGTTCAAGAAAAAGTAAAATTCCTATTTATGCATGTCATGGTAGTTTTTTTGCTATAAGTGAAAAATTTATTAAAGAAAGCAAATTTAAATATGATGAACAGATGTTTTTGTTCTACGAGGAGGCTTATCTAGCAAAGAAGATAAAAGATAATGATACAAAAATATATTATTACAAAAATATAATTGTTGATCATAAAGAAGATGGAAGCATGGATCTTGCAAATATAGAGGAATATTCGCATTTGAAAGATTCCTATATTTTGTATTATGAAAGGTATAAAAAATGAATACATATGCAGTTGTAATAGTTGCTTATAACCCAGATGAGAGAATCTTCTTAAGTGTAAAAAAACTTAATGAAATAGATAGTGTTGATAAAATTTATATTATAGATAATACTCCAAGAGGAAACACAGAAATAGGGTCATATTCCAAAAAGATAGTTTATATACCTTTGTTTAAAAATAAAGGTATTGCAGTTGCACAAAATATAGGATTAGACAGAGCCAGAATGGATGGTTATATATGGGCGATGACCTTGGATCAGGATACGATAATTGAAAATGAATTACTAATAAAGTATGATGAATTTATAAAAAGAACGGACACGTCTAAAATAGGATTAATTAATACAGATTATTTTGATATCAATTCACAAAGATTAAAATATGACAACAAAGAGATGTTGTTTGTTGATGAAGTAATTAGTTCAGGATCATTTATCAATCTTGATGTATTTAAAAAGGTCGGAAAAATGGATGAAAGTTTTTTTATTGATCAGGTAGATAACGAATATTGTTATCGATTAAGAAAAAATGGTTATTCAATTGTAGTTCTTCCAGGAAAAGGATTCGAACATAGACTCGGTAATATTAAGCAAGTTTCATTTGGAAAAAGTGTTATTTATACATATAATCAGCCTCCAATTAGAGTGTTTTATAGAACAAGGAATACAATACTGTTTATAAAAAAATATCATGATAGAGAGCTTAGAACAACGAAATTAAAGGAACTTTTAAAAGACTTTATAAGATTATGGTTTGAAAAAAAAAGGATACTCAAAATCTTTATGTATATTAAGGGCATAATAATTGGTACTGTTTGGAGGTATTAAAAGATGATAATTTTGAGATTGATAGCAGCATTAACATTGGTATATGCTATATTTAGTATAATTAAAAAAAATAGCGGTCTAAGATTTCATCCTTTAAGCGTGTTTGCTTCGATTTGGATTATGGTAATATGGGGAACCTGTTCAACCATACAATTTAAGGTGCCATTTGAAAATGTCGTGTATTTTGCGATACTAATATTTGCTTCTGGAATCACTATTTTCTTGTGTAGTTATATGAAAAGCATTGATCATAGATGTTCTTGTGTGGAATATCAAAAGACAATTTGCAGTAATTATAGGGCGATAAAGATAACATTGATATTATGTATTTTATTTCGTATCCTACAGCTTTTTTATGATTTATATATTGTTAAGAAATTAGGTGGAACGATTTCTGTAGTATTTGGTGATGCACAGTGGTTAAGACAGGCTTACCTGAGTTATTCGTCAGATGCTATGCCTTTTGGGGCCAAACTGGTTTCGAATATATTAAATTATTTTGCAGAATTTGGAATAATAATTGCAGCATTATTATCATATTATGAAAAAAAATATTTTTCTGTGGTTTTAACATTGTTCTTTTCGTTATTACATGCTGTTTTCACTATGTCAAAAATGTCATTTTTTATGGATATTTGCTATGTGGTATCTTGTTTTGAAGTATTAATAAATGTAAATTCTGATTCTAGAGCTGGAATGTCTTCCCTGCAACAAAAAAAAGAAAATAAAAAAATGAGAAGAATGTTTTTGATAATTGGTATAGGAGCTATAGTTCTTCTAGGTGTGGTAAGCATGCAACGCGGCTATGGAACGGGTGATTCTTTTGCTAAACAGCTTTCTACTACATTTTCGAAAGCAATAACATATTTAGTAACTCCAACTATGGCTTTTTTTAAAGTGCTTGATATGAATATTGATTTATCATGGGGAACTAAAACTTTTAATGTGTTTTTCAAATTATTAGGATATGAATTTTCTACATTCGGTGCAATTGATGTTGGAACAGAAGATTCTACTGTATATACAATGAGCGGAATGTTTTATGCGGATTTTGGGATGATAGGAGGTTTGGTACTTACTGTTCTTTTTATTATTTTATGCTCAAAAATTTATATTAAAGTTTTAAACAAATTTTCTATTTCAGGATTATCATTGTTTATTAGCTTGAATACAATATTAATGATGTCATTTTTTACTTGGATGGGAAGAATAACTTTTTTCTGGACTTTTCCAATATTTATTAGTATATATAGTAAATTTTTTTTTAGGCGAGGTGAAAATAACGTATGATAATTTCAATTGTAAATCAACAAGGGCATAATTACGGAGATGAGGCAGCCGGTTGCGCATTAATTCAAGAACTTTGTAAAATTAGCGATGTTGAAAAAATTAATGTGTTTTACGCATCTGATTCGATAATACCTATCAGTCACATTAAAGTACAACATTACGTTGAGATTACATTGAAGAGCATGGGATTACACAACATAATGGTGTATCTTTTGTTTAATTTTAAAAATAGTTTAAATAATATTAGAAATAAAGAATTGCAACAATTTGTTGCAACAATTTTTCAAAGCGATATAGTGTTTGTTTCACCATGTGGTGCCAGTATAGGGATATATAAAGATTGGAGATATCTATTAAGATTATTAATTGTAACTAAAACAGGGAAATCCCCAATATTTCATTTTAATACAATTGGGAAAAGTGGAAATGTAATATTTGACTTTGTATCAAAATGTATATTGAAAAAATCAAAAGTGTACGTTAGAGAAAAAGCGTCATTTGAATATTTGAGAAAAATAGGAATAAACTCTATGGTTGGACCTGATTCAGCATTTTTATTATCTCAGATTAGTCCAAAAGAAAAGAAAGAGTTAGCATTTGTTCCGACTCATCTGGATGATTGGCATCCGTATTTCAAAAAGAGAAATATAGATAACTTTATATGTAAAAATATAATTCCGTTAATCGCATCTTTTGGAGAAAAATATAATATTAAAATTAAGATAATTCCGCATTTTAACCTTATAGAAGAAAAAGAATACTGTGAAACTATTCTAGAACATTTTAAGAAGGCAGGACTAAAGGAAAACCAGGTTTACGTGTGTCAAAGTATAAATTCTTACATGGACTATGATTATGAAATTGCGAATAGTCGTTTTGTAATAGGTATGAGATATCATGCAATAGTTTTAGCTGCAAAAAATGCCACTCCATTTATTTCACTTGCTTACGAGAATAAAATGAAAGAGGTATCAACATACATGGGACAATGTGAATATTGTATTGATTTATTCGAAAAAGATTATGAAAAAATAATGAATCAAATTGCCTTGATGATGGATCAATTGCTTTTAAATGAAAATAAAATACAGAATGAGTTAGATTTTTTGTATATAGAAAAAAACAAAGAAGCAAAAAAAATTATCGAAAGATATTGTAAAAAAGAAGGACTATAGAGGTGAATAGAAAAAAAAGAACAGTAGTTAACGCAACCGTTGGAATATTTTATAAAATAGTTTGCATGGTTTTTCCATTTCTTATTAGGACCATAATTATAAAAATATTAGGTGATGAATATGCAGGATTAAATAGTTTATTTACATCTATAATATCAGCGTTAAGCTTAGCGGAATTAGGAGTTGGAAATGCTGTCGTATATTGTATGTATGAGCCGATTGTAAAAAAGCAAAACGATAAGCTGTGTTCATTGTTAAATCATATTAAAAAAATGTATAACATTATTGGAGCAATAGTTTTGTTTGTTGGTATTCTTATTACACCATTTTTAAAGTACTTGATAAAGGGCGATTATCCTGCAGATGTTAATTTGTATATATTGTTTTTTATGTATTTATTTAATTTGGTATTTGGATATTTTTTCTATGGATATACAACGTCATTGTTTTTGGCTCATCAGAGAAATGATGTAATTTCGATAACATCCTTAATAGTTTTTGTGATTCAATATATTTTACAAATATTAATTTTATTTCTTACACATAATTATATGTTATATATTTTGATTTATGCAATAATTGTAATACCACAAAATATTATATACAAGGTTGCATCAAAAAAGATGTATCCAGAGATAAGATGTCAAGGAAATATATCTGATCAATTAAAGAAAAAAATAAAGGTCGAAGTACTATCATTGCTGGGGCATAAAATTGGAGCGGTGATTCTTGTATCAATAGATAGTGCTCTTATTTCAGCGTTTTTAGGATTGTCTGAACTTGCAAAATATGGTAATTATTATTATATATATTCTTCAGTTATAGCATTAACAACAATAATTGCTCAAGGAATGCTTGCTGGAATTGGAGCTAAAATAGTTGATAATAAAAAGGCTACGTATGATTTATTTATGAAATTAAGCATGGCTTGGATGTTGATGGTTACAATATGTTCATCTTGCTTGATCGGCTTATTAAATCCCTTTATTGGTATGGTTTTTGGTAGAGAATACTGTTATTCTAAAATGGTTGTTTTAGTAATGGTGGTATATTATTTTAGCTGGCAGTTTAGAAATATGGGATTGATGTTTAAGGATGCAGCCGGTTTGTGGAGTAAAGATTGGTATAAACCATATATAGGAATGTTTATTAACCTTATCTTTAGTATTATTTTTTTAAAAATTTATGGAACGGTTGTAGCAGTTTTACTTCCTACTATTATAGTGATGGTTTTGTTATATTATCCTATTGAAACATTTGTGATACATAAGTATCTTTTTGATAAAAAAATGTGGAATTATATAATATGGACCATTGAATTTGTTGTGTTTTCGATTTTTACAGTTGGAATAAATAATTTTATATGTAATTATTTGATTAGAAACGAGTCAATCATTATTTTCATAATAAAAATGTTTATTTCAATAGCTGTCCCATCTATAACTTTTGTTGCTTTTTTTCACAAAACTGAACAATTCAAACTATTAAAAAGCGATATTAAATCCATAATAAAAATACAGAAATCATAATTATAAACAGAGTAGTTATTACAGTATGCCACAACAGGAAGGAAAATATATTATGAAAATCGCAGTAGCAGGAACAGGATATGTAGGCTTATCCATTGCAACATTATTGTCACAGCATAATGAAGTAATGGCAGTTGATATTATTCCTGAAAAAGTTGAAAAAATTAATAAAAAGATCAGTCCCATTCAGGATGAATATATTGAGAAGTATCTGAGAGAAAAAGAATTAAATCTTACAGCTACATTGGATGCGGAAGCGGCATATAAGAATGCAGATTTTGTTGTCATTGCAGCTCCGACGAATTATGACAGTAAGAAGAATTTTTTTGATACATCTGCAGTAGAAGCCGTAATAAAGCTGGTTATTGAATATAATCCGGATGCAATTATGG
>OGJH01001573.1_pt1 | contig 18461 bp, 10 predicted proteins | sample 1572021 | NCBI WGS metagenome assembly OGJH01 (sample SAMEA2582098, study PRJEB24529) | metagenome | biome: Human gut stool | place: China | collected 2011
CGTCATGGAACTGAAAGCTCGCGACCGAGTCCGTCTGGTCTTTTCCTTTTATGATAATTAAGCGCTTTCGTGCGTCCATAGGCATCTCCCCATCAATTCAACTCTCGACTCATAAGTTGCGAGTTATTTCATCACTCGTTCAAGAAGCGTCTGATAGCTGTCCACGACATCATAAACCACATTTCCGTTACTTATTGCTTTGAAATGTTCTCTTGCGCAGTGGATTTTGGATTCCTCAATGAGCCGGAGCTGCATAGAGGACATAGAGCCTTTTGTTTCGGCAACAAAATAGATGTGTTTGACGGTACCTTCATAGAAAGCAATCGCCCAGTCTGGATTATAATGCCCCACTGGTGTTGCAATATAGAAGCTGTCCGGCAGCTTCACATAAACTGCAACATCTGCGTTCGTGTCCAGATCGGTCGCAAAATCTCGTTCGTTTGTAGAATCATACACGATATGGTCGTATAGATGTCGCTGCGCCTTCATCGTGTTCGTTCCGAGCTTGCCCTTGATGGTCGGTTCGGTAAAGATATCCGTATCGTAATGCTCGTCCAGCACATTGTAGGTGATGTGTTGAATGATTGCAGTTGCCTTTTCGTCATTGATCAAAGCGGCTGCTTTGATAATGAACTCTTCTGGATTGAATTTGAACTGCTCAAAAACGGATTTCTCAATGCCGGTCAGAATTGCAACGACTGCTTTTCGTGTCAAACCGGTCTCTCCGACCAGCTTGCCAATCAGATCATACTTCACACTGCTGTTGGCACGGATTTGCTTGCTGCTGTCATAAGTAGATGACTTTGACTTCGAGAATGCACTTCCGTTAAGAAGCGAGTCCTTTGACTTGATCTCATCCATTGCGCCAGTTTCAACCTTGAAGTAGATCTTTGGCACATGGAGATTTCGGTTGATGGATGCAATCGCCTTGTCAACAAGTTCATTGGTGTCAAAATCAACCACATATACTGATTTCGGGCTGATGCGTTTCCAAAGGGCCTTGAACTCCGGCATGGCGAGCTTATCAGGGTCAACTTGCAGCTCCACATTCTTGTCACGGGCGTTTTCCGGCTGCATGGCGCGGCTGTCATAGACGGAATCAAGAATATTGATCACAGAATCACGGCTATCTGCCACTTCCTCCGCAACCTGAATCGTACCGTTTGCTTTGTCAGCATAATATTTATCAGTCAGTACGCCCTTCTTGTCGATATAGCCGTTGACAATCAAATCAAAATAAATCGCCTGCGCCGTATCGCCGTCCACAACCTGTTCGTTGCCTCTGGCATCCACAATGACCTTACCCTTGAACAGATCAGCAGTAATCGCCACAGGACGTCCGGCAACTGCATCGGCAAGCTCAGTCTGCAAGCCCTTTGCGAAGCTGTCATAGCTTTCACTGGCGATAACGGTCAGAACATTGATGGACTGCACATCATTTCCAAGCACGTTGGCGTCCATACGTTCGCCGTCCTGATTGACACATAGGCGCAGACCGCGACCGACTTCCTGACGTTTGCGAACCTCGCTGCTGCTCTGTTTCAGCGTACAAATCTGGAACACGTTCGGGTTATCCCAACCTTCACGCAGCGCAGAATGAGAGAAAATGAAACGCACAGGAGACTTTTTCGGATCGCGATCCAGAAGCAGCTCCTTGTTCTTCATGATCAGGTCATAGGCGTCAATATCGTCAGACGTGCCTTCCTTCTTGTCGGAGAGCTTGCTGTCGGTCATCTTGCCCTTCTTATCAACCGAGAAGTAACCGGCGTGGGTATCATGGGCAGAAATTGCGTCCAGATATTGAATGTAGTCCTCGTCTCCGATTTCCCGCTGCATGGAGCTGAGAATGTCGTTGTACTCTTCCTCGAACATATCCGCATAGATGCCGTTGAACGGATGCCCAACCTCATCATACTGCTTGTACTTCGCAACTTCGTCGATGAAGAACAGGGACAGGACTTTGATGCCCTTATGGAAAAGCTGACGCTCCCGCTCCAAGTGAGAAAGAATCGTTTCGCGGATCTGAATGCGGCGAAGCTGGTCTTCACTGACCTTGCCGATCACGTCACCGGCAAAGATTTTGATACCATTTAGGAACTCCACAGAGTTATCGCGTCCATCGATAGCCTTGACCACAAAGCCAACTTTGTACTCGTCCAGATTGCCAGAATAGTCATAGAGGTTGTAACCGATACCGACCGTGGCGGTTTTCTTGCGAAGTCCCTTTGCCCCTATGCAGTCAAACTGAATGGTTGCTGTCGGGTCAGCTTTGGAAAGATTGATGCTTTCCAGATAGACAAATCCCTCGGTTGCCGTGCTGCCGGATTCCGTGATTCCCTTGACGGCGATTTTCTTGACCAGCCGCTTATTGTACGCTTCCATCGCGTCAAGGCGATAGACCATGTTATAAATGCTGTCCACCTTATGAGTGGCGGAGTAGCGCAGCGTCAGCAGCGGATTAAACTCTTTCAGGCGTTCCTTTGTCTGCTTGCCCTCGACTGACTGCGGCTCGTCAATGATCAAAATCGGGTTTGTCTTTGCGATAATGTCGATTGGGCGGCGGGAGCGGAACTCGTCCAGCTTCATGTAAATGCGTCGCGCATCCTTACCTCTGGCGTTGAATGCCTGAGAGTTGATGATCATGACATTGATGGCGCTGTCTGACGCAAAACGGTCAATTTCCGTGAGCTGGGCAGAGTTGTAGATGAAGAACCGGATCTTCTTGCCGTATTCCTCCGCGAAATGTTCCTTCGTCACCTGAAAAGACTTATAGACGCCCTCGCGGATGGCAATGCTCGGCACGACCACGATGAACTTGCTCCAACCATAGTGCTTGTTCAGCTCATACATGGTCTTGATGTAGGTATAAGTCTTACCAACACCTGTTTCCATCTCAATGGTCAGATTGTAGCGACCTTCCAGCTTATCCGATGGCTTGATCTGATTTGTGCGCTGTACCTTCTGCAGATGCTCTAAAATCAGCTTGTCGGAAAGCTCCGGCACAATGCGTTCATTCCGCCAGCCGGTAAAATCGTCCATCGTTGCGATTGCTTGCTGCTCACCATCTTCAAGACCACGATCCATCATATAGGTCGGCGTAAGGTACGGCTGTCCGGCAAAGACGTCAACGACCGCTTTTGCCGCATCTGCCTGAAATTTTTGGTGTTTGAATTGGAGTTTCATAACTGATGCTCCTTGGTTTTCTTTTGGATCATTTTCAAATTGATTTCCTTACATTTTTCACGGTTTTCATGAAACCTCTGCTCAATCTCGTTGTTTGATTCCGCTTTAGTCGCAGGAAGTAAATCCGCATTATAGTAAGAAAACATTGTATGAACCGCTGCATTTGCAAAAGCCGCTAAAAAGCGAGATTCTATCGCAGGTACAGGTTTTCCCTCAAATGCGTAGCGCCAGTCAACGAAGGCGTTTGAGAGCAAAATAAGCTCATCGAGTCCTTTTTCGGAGCCCGCATACTCCGGTGCCTTTTCGATTAAGTATGCCCACAGTTCCTGTTGAAAGGATTTCGGAAGCATCTGAAAAAGAATTAGCAAGTTGTGCTCTTTTCCATATTCAATTTGGTTTTTAGCTAAAATTGCCTTGAGTGCTAATTCGACAGAAAATGCGCCGGTTACAACTAAAGGGGCAAAAAGCAAAAGCAGCGTATCTGAATCATCCCGGCTTAGTTGGTCAAGTGCTATATATGCGTTATAAAATGCCTTTGCTTGATAGACTAACAAGTCGGCGTTCATCAGATCACCCTCACGCGCTTGGAAATGTCGCCCGCGTCCTCCGGCATATAGAGCTTGAAAATTTCGAATACGTTGATCTTCTCCGGGCTGGACGCAAAACCAGAATCGCGGAAGACAGCACGGAGCGGTTTACGCTGTGCGATCTCCTTGACCACGCTTTCGGGAATATTCGCGTCAAAGCAGGCGATCAGGTCGCCGTCGTTGTAGGTGTGGACGGTGCAGCCGTCGATTTGCTCTGACTTGTACGGCAGGGACAGCGGCAGCCCCCAGTCAATCAGGCAGCCGAACAGCAGGTCGAGGTCGGTGCGGTCATCTTTGATATTGGATTCCAGCGCCGCGAGCATCCCCTGATCGTAGTCATCCGGCGCATAGTAGACATCCTTCATGTTGGTATCGTCCAGCTTGAGGACACGGAAACCGATATCGAGGTCCTGCGTGGTCGTGGGACTTTCGGACTTGATCTTGTCTCCGGCGCGGCGGATGCGCTCCTTACCGATTTCACAGATGTTCTTGTAGCCTGCTTTGTAGGCTTCGCTTGCTTCATCGCACTTTTCCGGCAGTTGCACCATGATGAATTTGCGGTGTCCGCCGTCCTCAGCGTTGAGCTGCATGACTGCATGGGCGGTGGTGGCGGAGCCGGAGAAAAAGTCGAGAATGATTGAATCAGAATCAGAACCCATATAGATTGTGTTCAAAATATAGTCAATAGACTTTGGATAATCAAAATACGCTGCACCAAAAATAGTCTTTAACTGTCTTCTCCCGACATCATTCGATAATTCGCCACCTATCCAGAAGGATTTGCTTTTAGAGCTTCTCTCCGTATCCTCGGTATCCTCTTCATCCAAATTGACTGGATTCAAAGATGGGTTCAGATAAACTCTGTGTTCTATGCCCCAACGTTTCGCAATTGAGGAGTAGCGTGGTTCAAGAATTGCTAAATTTGCAGCTACACGTTCTTTACCCCATCGCCAACGACCATCACTACCATCACCGCGAATGGGGTATATTGCAACGGCATTAGGCTCCTCCACTAAAGAGCATTTCTTTGTCTCTAAATTGTAGTAAATTGGAAAATACATATTGGGCCTATCTTCTCTGCGATCAGGCCGACCTCTTTTTCTCAAATCGCGCAATTGGTACGCGCTACCGTTTTCATCAACCTTGTCAAATTGAGCTTTTTGTTCATCGGTCAACGGCATACCGTTAGCTGCGAACTCTGATTTTCCATATATCAGTATGTATTCGTGACATGTTGCAATGTCTTTCCTATCATTTCTACCTTTAAGATTGTTGACGACTGCAATTTTCCCGACAAAATTGGATTCTCCAAACACTTCGTCACAACACTTTTTGAGGTTCTCCTGCTCATTATCATCAATGCTTATAAATACAACGCCATCGTCCGTCAGCAGATTTCTCGCCAACATCAGCCGGGAGTAAATCATGCTGCACCAGTCGGAATGGAACCGTCCGTTGGTGTCGGTATTCTTGAACAGGCGGTTTTCGTCCTCATCGTACATTCCCATCTGCTCGTTTTCTTCTTCCTGCGAGCGCATGAAATCATCGGCATAGATGAAGTCGTTGCCGGTGTTGTACGGCGGGTCGATATAGATCATCTTGACCTTGCCAAGATAGCTCTCCTGCAAGAGCTTGAGGACTTCCAGATTGTCGCCCTCGATGTAGAGGTTTTCGGTGGTGTCCCAGTCCTTACTACCGCTGCTGCAATATGGTTTCCCCTCACTATCGGCTCCAGTCGGAATAGTCTCATCTTTCAGCACAGGGCGCAGGGTCTTCCGAATCGGCTTATTGGCTTCCACGATTGCTGCCTTCTTGCCCACCCATGTGAACTCGTATGCCTCGTCGCCGTCCACCACGTCCGGCGAGAGCATCTGTTTCAGCAGCTCAAAATTGACCGCCCGCTTGTACACCTTCTTCTCCGGCGTGCTGTGTTCCTCGTCCAGCATCTCCGTGATGCAGTTCGGAAACAGGGCGGCAATGCGGTCTATGTTCTGCGCCGTCATATCCGGCGATTCCATGCGTAGTTTATCCATTGGTTTTATCCTCCTTCATTGTAAGTTTGCCAAAGTGGCAAATCGGATATTTCAAAAATTCTTCTTGTGCTATGAGTGGAAGCTCGTCGAAGCACTTTTGTGCCTCTTCATCAGCATCCATGAGCAAGTACGCTCCACATCTTGTTGCTGGTGGGTAATCGCTTTCTGTGAGTTTGGCTAGTTCAATAATCTCGCTCGTAGAAAGTGTTCTGCGACGCTTAGTAATTTGGAGCTTATTAAGAAGTAAAACCTTCGGGTCAATCATGGACTCGATACTTTTTAACCAGTCACATATTTTTTCTGCCAAGTTAAGTAACTTCTCATCGTGCTTTGCCTGTTCATCGTATGCTCCTATCATATCAAGGACTAAAAAGTTAACTTTCGTGCAATATTCAGGGGAATGGGGTGTTTGAGTTATGCCTGAGTAAACCCTTTCATAGTCCATATTAGAGATATGAACCAATCCCTTTTTATCAAACAGTACAAACTGCGATGCCTGAACAGGTCTTTTAAAATCAACATCGTCTTCTGCGAAAAGTGTAATCTGATGCAATTTGAAGAAGCTATCTATGTTATACATACCGTCTGATTGCCTCTTTGCCCAAATCCAAATCACAAGATTTGCAATTTTGAATGCACCATAGAACTGATCTTGTTCTATGGTGGGGAACCCGATTTTCCGGTTGTATAGCACCGCTCCTGTGAAGTTCCTTAGATTCTTCTCATCATTTTCAGACAAATCGTTTAGAAGCAGTTCTTCGGTCACTCCTAAATAATCCAGCATCTTCTTTACATCCTTGCAGTATTCAAGAATTTTCTTTCTCTCTTGCAAATCTGACAACAATGCACCATTAAGCGGGATAGTCACTCCATTCAGTGTTAATTCTCCTTGCTCAACCAGTTCTATAAAGAAGTCCGCTTCAATGATAAAATCGGACAGGGTATCCGGTCTGTCTGTATGTACTGTAATACGGTTCTCCTCTGCTTTTAGGGCAACACTAATCCCTTTGCCAATGCGAATGATGGAATTTCCATTCTCGTACACCACTCGATAGGCAGGAAAGAAACACCGATCTCTTATCCGCACCTCTCCGTCCACAGGCTTTGATATAACCGCATTTGTGACCTTATCAATGGGGACATCCACATCCAAGCCTTTGACCTTTGCATACAGATAAAAGTCATGTGTAGACAGGAACTTGGGAATCTCATCCATAGTTAATCCAATACCCGATGCAGTAAAAGTTAAGGAAGTAATCTCTGCGCCGTTTGCTTCCAAGGATTCAAAAGTAGGAATGTCTTTTCCGATGAAGCCCATTTGCTTATGCACATTGTCTGTGAACTCCATAAAAATGCTAGAAATCTCATTAGCCTCAGCAGGAAGAAGATTCAAGTGAATTGTGCTGGTCTTTTGTTTTCCGGCACCCTTGATTATCTTGTCAAGGTCAACAACAAGCAAAGTCTTATAGAATATTCTTGAATTGCCCGAACTTAAATCGACGCTTATAAGAAAGAAAATACAGCCCCCATCTTTATAGTAATTATTCAAATCTGCGATACTACACGAAAAAGTTGCGGTATCAGACACAATAACCTTCTCTGTCCCTTTAATCTGGATTGGAACACGACCAGCAAGGTCTTCTTTTTTTGTCTTCTCAGATTTATATACGAATACTGTCCCATCCCACGAAGGCGTCTTATCATTTGAGTCGATGTATGACTCAAGTATGGGGCACCTTAGCAATGCAGCTTTCAGGGCTGTAGTTGCAGATTCTTCTATTCTCTTTGTATTTACGCTTGGCACACTACAACCTCCTTCATGTCATCTGCTTTAGTTCGATTCGGAGTTTTTTAAGCTTCGCGTTCATTTCCATCTGCCTATTTAGCTGCTTCTCTCGCTGCATTTTGCTTTTCAGTGTGGCAATCTGCTTTTCAAGCTGCTTCTTCTTTTCATCACGCTCGACAGATTCTTTCAGACTCTCACTGGAATCTGTTTGCAGCTTGTCCCCGGCAATCTGGCGGACAAGGCTTTCATAGACGGCATCCATATTCAAGCCGTCGATTCTGAGATGCAGTTCGTCTTCCGGCATCCAGTCGGTGTGATAATAGCGGCTCACCTTGAAGGCGTTGCTGCCGGATGCAGCAGCCTCCTTGTAGCCGATCCACGCCTGAGCCTTGCCATCACAGGTCAGAATAAAGAGAATGTGGTACGGGATCTCTTTGTCGATTTGCTTTAGCACTGCTTCGTCAAGCTGCGGATCATTCAGCCGCACCTCGAACACTTCAATCTCGGTCACTGCTTCGCCCGCAGCGATATTCAGCGTAGACGCTGCCAGCTTGTTTCGCCAGTACACCATACGAATCTGGTCAACAAACACACGGCGCAAAGTGGGAGAAACGTCAAGGTTCTCATAGAACTTCTGCTTCGGTATTCTTTTGCCAAACTCCGTAGATGCAGGAAATCCAAGCATCGCAAGCCCTCCTTATTTCACGACTAAGAAGCAAATCAGCTCAAAATCATCCAGTCCCGAAACTGCACTGAGCAGTGCGGATGTACCGCCGCTCTTAAACAGGCTGTCAATATCATTTTCTTCCTTCACATCAATAATGGAATTGATTGCTTCGCTCAGCAGCTCGGAGACCTCACCCATCTTACGTCCGTCATCCGTCTTGTCATTGAACCACTTACAAAACTCCGCACAAGGCTCGCTCTTGCCACGGCAGAGCAGACGCATTGTGTCGAGCAATCTCTTCGGATTGAGATAATCGCAGACGATTTCACCTTCTTCACTGATGTAGACCATGTAGAAGGGATGGATACGATTCCGGTTGTCAATGTTCACGCTGTCATTGATGTTCCTGAGAACAAAAATTACACCGGCAGGAGAATCCTCTGTCTGTCCAACAACGGTGTGCAGACCCTTTGGTGCAGTTTCGATATCCTCATGTTGCTTCATGTATTCGAGCAGATCAAGCCTGAACTCGTTGAGCCCCAAATCCATGATGGAAATACCGCTTGTCATGTCCTCAATGTCCACTACTTCTTCTTGCAGCCGCTTGAGCTGTGCGCGGCGGTATTCAAGATCGCCCTTTTCCTCGGCATTGATCAGATCATCGTCGCCGGTAGAGGTCATGACCGAAATCTTCATGCGGGTTTCCACACGGCTTTTCAGGTTGATATACTCGTCGAGGTCCATATCCGGCCAGAAGTTTACGAGCTGAATATGGTCGTTTCTGCTTCCGATACGGTCAATTCGTCCGAACCGCTGGATAATGCGCACAGGGTTCCAATGAATGTCATAGTTGATGAGGTAGTCGCAGTCCTGCAAGTTCTGACCTTCGGAAATACAGTCGGTTGCAATCAGAATATCAAGCTCATCGGTACTTCCGGGCAGGAGTACAGCTTTGCCCTTAGAAACCGGCGAGAAGCAGGTCAGCACCGTGTTGAGATCGGCTCGGAGCTTCGGAATGGTTGTTCTTCCGTCAACCGATCCGGTAATCTCTGCCGTTTCCAGTCCGAAGTTCTCTTTTGCGAATTTACTGACGTTTGCAAAGAGGTAATCGGCGGTATCAGAGAATGCAGTGAAGATAATGATCTTCTTATTACCGGGATTGATTGGCTGCTCAATTTTCTTGCGGATCAAGTCAAACAGCGTTTGCAGCTTTGTGTCATGCTCCGGCGTGATGTCGGCAATCATGAGGGACAGGAGTTCCAGATTCTCCGCATCCTTTTCCAGCTCGCGCATCCATGAAACATAGTCCATATCAGCGAGGTCAATTTTGACCTTCTTGCCGACGGAGAAGAAATCAGTGTTCTGATCGTCGTAATCAAAATCTTCTGCGCCGGAAATCTCCGTCAGATTCAGGACGCAGTCCCCAGACTGATAATTTTTGATCGTCCCAATCGTATCGTTGATCAGCTTTTTGATGCGGTCAATCGTCAAGCGGAAAGAAGCAACCGAGCTTTCCAGACGTTTGAGAAGGTTGATGCTCATAAGACGCCGAATGCCTGCTTCACGTCCTTGCTGGGTAAGGCTGTTTCCCTTGTGGTGCGTCATGTCGATGTACTTTGCCAACTTCGACGGCATGATATAATTCGACGGCGTATAGATCGTCAGGCTCAACGACATGAGCAAATTATAAATATCGTTATAGTTGATAGCGTCGCTCAGGTCTGTCAGGCAGGGACGCAGCGAAATCGGCGGCAGACGCTCCGGAAATTTACCGATGTCGGAAGTGTTGTAATATTTTTCGATGTGCTTTCTTGACCGCGCAATCGTTACACTGTCCAGCAGTTCAAAGAAATCAAAATCAAGTGTCCGTAAAAGCTCGTCCGTCGTTCGTTCGTCAGCAGGGAGCTTGCTCCATGTATTGAAAGATTTCTGCGCCTGACGGAAAATTTCATCAATACTTTTGGTCGTGTCGAGCTTTTTGTTCATCTGCGAAGCATCACCTTCATAGGCGAGTGCAAGCTGATTTTTAAGGTCGATAAACTTGTTGTTGACAGGTGTTGCCGAGAGCATCAGCACCTTTGTTTTCACACCAGTGCGAACGACTTTATTGAGCAGTTTCAAATACCGGTTTTCCTTTGCGTCCTCGCCGGACACCTCCCCGCCATTGCGGAAGTTGTGGCTCTCATCAATGACAACAAGGTCATAGTTGCCCCAATTTAGACGGTCAAGATCAATGCCATTCGACTGTCCATGCTCACGGGAAAGATCCGTATGATAGAGCACATCATAGCGCAGGCGGTCTGTGGCAATGGGATTGTTGACATAGTTGCCCTTGTATGTATTCCAGTTCTCAGAAAGTTTTTTGGGGCAGAGAACAAGCACAGATTTGTTGCGGTTCTCGTAATACTTGATGACGGCAAGCGCAGTGAAGGTTTTACCAAGACCTACGCTATCTGCCAGAATGCAGCCGTTAAATTTCTCAAGTTTACTGATGATGGCAAGAACTGCATCGCGCTGGAAGTTATAAAGCATTCCCCAGATTTTGCTTTCCTTGAAACCTGTTGCCTCATTCGGCAATTCGTCTTCGGAAATGTCATCAAGAAACTCCTTGAAAATGTTATAGAGCGCAACAAAGTAGATGTATTCAGGGGCGTTCTCACGATATGCAGCGGAAATATTCTCGATTACGACGTCAGTGACTTCCTGTAACTTCTTCTTGTCATTCCAGAGCTGTTCGAAGAGCTTGAGGAAGTAGTTGGCGTTTTCAAAACTCTCTGTCTTCTGCACCGGATAATAGGCGTTGTTGCCGCGCTCACAGCCGAGATCGACTGTGGTAAACCCGTTAATAGGCATATAGGTGCTTTCATCAACCGTCATAAAACCCATCATCTGCTCCTGGGTGACGTTCGATTTGAAAACCACCTTGTGCCGAATCCAGTCTGCACACTCTTTCGCAATCGCTTTCTGCGTCAGTTCATTACGGAGTTTTACTTCAAACTCCGTACCATACAGACTGCGCTCTCTGGAAATGCGAGGGATATAGAACTCCCGTTGCGCTTTGGAGGCTTTCTCAGTGATAAAGGTCGGAGAGGTGAAAATGAAACGCAGTTCCTCTATGCCTTCCAGTTGCTTTTTGAGTTCCTGATACGCATAGATTGAAAAGCAGGCCGCCGCGACAGACATCTTGCTGCCCTTTTGAATACCTGCTTGCAAGTCTTCTTTAACTGTTTTGTTTATGTTATCTATAATCAGCATTTCATCACCCCATCGAGGCGCAAGACTACCTCTAATTTCTATAAACTGTACGAAAAACGGGACTCAGCCTTAGATCTCCACATTCCTACATCTACCGTCAGATTTGAATCATTTATCTGTAACAGGCGCTTCTCTCTTGGCAATCGCATTTATTCCCAGCAGCGTTTTCAGCACATTTATAATCTGCTCGTATTCAATACCCGCTGCATAGGTGAATTGTTTGCGGTACCTTTCCCACATTGTCTTGAGCTCTGGGCATTCTTCGATATTCCGAAGAATGCCGGGAACATCCTCGATCTGTCGAGCCGTATCACGGTGATTGGCTGTTGCCTGTAGTGCATTTTCAAATACTGCTTGATCAAATTTCTGCGTTGTAGCCAATATATAGGCATCATAAAAATCTCTGGGACGGGTGTTGAACACGCTGCGCCGCAAGATGGTCTCCACTTTTTCCGCCATGACAGTTTCGATGTTATATGCCCACAGCTCGTAGGTTTTTTCGTCATCGAAAATCTCAGAGAAGTTGTACTGTACTGCATGAGGCGTGATGGCATCGCCAGTGGACACATCGATACTCAGCGGAGTAACAATTGTGTCAAACCATGCGTTCAACATAACCCGGTATCCGCCGTATATGTCATCTTCGCGGATGGGTGAAATGGTTCCGATCTCAAAAGAGACACCATCGTCAAAGCGAATTGCGCAGATCTGCTCCAGTGCGCTGTGGATGGCATCCGGTGTGAGAGGCAGGTTTTTCAGAGTGGTATCCAGATCCATTGTAGCGCGATTATCCAGCCCGACGATGGCAGCCACCAGCATACCGCCCTTCAACACGAACTTTTCCCTGTAATCAGAGACAGACAGGCGCACCAACAGGCGCTCGAACATATAGTTCTGCAAAATGACCTGTGCAGGAATATTCTTCTTTTTTGCAATGTTTCGGATTTTCGCTTTCAAGCTCATTGCATTACTCATAGAAGCACCTCCAAATACTGGCGCAGGACATTGGCCACCCGCATCTGTTTTGCATAAAAGTTCAGTTTGTTTAGATCCTTTTGGGGATCTGCCGCATATAACTTCAAGGCAGCGTGAAACGTTTCTGTTCCGAGTTTGTTGCGGCTGCGAATTACGTCGCAGATCGTGCGCTCTAAGTCGTATGTGGGGACTTCGTTTCCGGCAGGTGTTTTCAGCATTGTTTTACCGAGTTCAAACAATTCAGGCTTGATATAATACACCTTACATTCCGACTTGATTGCCGCAGACGGAATACAGTCAGACGGTGCAGTGACCGTATGTTCAAATGGTGTGCGGTCGGAAATGCCGTGAAGGTACAGGGCCGTTTCGTGCGAAAAAATAACTTTATTGGAACGGTTGCTGATGGCCAGCAGCTCGTCCTGTATGTCATCGGGCAGAATGTATTGGCCCTTCACGATACGATGAATTCTATTTTCCTTGCACAGTTTGTAAAGCACTGCTTTTGAGATACCTCTCTGTGCAGCTATTTTCGTCTCGATAATTCCACCATGTGTTTTGGCAATAGCGGAGAGCTCAGTCATGTAATCCACACAATCACCTCGGTTACAACGATTCAATAATATTATATTTGCAGTTATGATAAAAGTCAACGTCCTTTGGGAGTCAATCGTAAAATATTTATTCTGAAATCACGATTAAAGTCAATTGCATTTCGCGTGTTCAAGCCTCTTCCCCATATTCTGACAAGCTGCCCCTTAAGATGCCATCAGAATTAAGGGAAGTTTTTATTCTTTGCCTATAGCGATACAAATTTTGCTCCTCCTATCCCTGCACAAAGGAGTTGCTTAACCTCTCCGTCAGAGCTACAATGCCAACACCTGATAGCGAGGACAAAGTGAACGGAGGTCAGATGATGAATTACGAATCAGACACATTTCAGGACTATGAATCCATCACCATTGATGAGTTGAAAGAGCAAACCAACAACTTACTGGACCGGGTAACAGAAAAACAGCACCCGCTGCGCGTATTCATGAATGACGGCAAGGTGCTCCTGCTGTTCCCACAGGATCTGCTCGCCCCAATCTGCGATTCTAATTTTCGCTTGATCCTGCTATCGGCAATGCGGTATGCGATGGACAGAAACACATATATGCCCATAGTAGTCGCCGATTATATCAAGCGTCACCGTCAGTTTTTGGATGATAAGTTTCTCGTTTTGGCTACCGATGATATTCGTCGACAGCTTGAAGACTATGCAGAATGTGATCCAAATTCAAATCTCTGGCGCAGTCTCTTAGATGCACTCAAAGCAGAGCAGGAGGAGCGCGCTACTCGTCAAGCGAGAAAAATTAGGCTTTGTCCGGTCTGTGGGAAGCCATTGGAAGTTATGAGTATTACCAGCAACCGGCACTCGCCTGGTGGCTTTGATGTGATAGCTCGCTGCCAAAATTGCCACTCTAATTATGAGTGGTTCTGCGACAAGGATGGCGGCGTCACAGATATAAAAGAACATTTCTTCGGATAAGGCGAGTGTGAATCTCAGTTAGAATCTTTTGGGGTATATCTTTGTCTGGTACAACGCCTACTTGCAGCTATTTCGTGAGTGATAGTTCGAACTACCAAACTAGTTATGATGGAATTGAGCTCGACGCCAATCGGGCGTTTACAGTTGAATTTACTCCGAGAGAAAAACAATATTATATTCGGGCGAGGATTACCGCCGACGGTTTTACGGTTGTAAAGACAATTAAAAAGACATTCAAGACTTGCGAGCATAGGCACGGTGATGTTGACCAGAAAACCGGGTTCTGTAGCAAATGCAAATCGCAGATGGCGGCCAGCGTGTCTCCTAGTGCGCTTGTCGATTATAGAACCTATTATGAAACCTTTGACCTTGCGATGAACGCAGCCTGGAAGATGCTAAAATCCCAAGATTGCTGGTTTACCATGTTCCAGGACGCGCAGGTTGGGACGATTGAATACCAGCATCTGGGTGACCTCTCCGGAAAAACACTCTACATGGATTTGAACAAAAAAACGCTTACGAGCAAAGGTGTGGCGTTCCGCGTTCAATGGGACAAATGGAAGCTGAATCTTTCAAACGGAACGGTGATCGGGGACACATCCAAGCATACCTCTGTTCAGGGCGTCATTGAAGTGGAGGCTGGCGGTTATCTGAACGTTCGCGACGGAACAATTCAAAATAAAGGCGCAAACGCGCCAAGTATTATGGTGCATGGATCCTCCTCGAACTCAGGGAGAGGATATGCATACATTGCCGGTGACGAGAAGTCTAATTTTGGAAGCTTGTTTATAATCGGCGGAAATGTGACCGTCAACGGCGGAACCTATGATCATGCAAAGGTTACCTATGGTGGATCGTTGGAGGTGAGCAACGGTAAATTTCAAGGAGATGTTACTGTAGGAGATGTTACTGTAGATGATCATGCATTGCTGGCTGTCGGAAGTAAGAGTGCGTATTTTGACGGAAAGCTCACATTCGAACCTTACGGCAGTGGAATGCTAACCAATGGAAATTATAAGCATATTATTACAAAAGGGGCAACGCTTGGGAAACTTAGCAATAATACCTTAGATGTGTTTTATATTGGCGAAGATTATCAGCCAAACGCGAAAAATCAGGCAGAACTCAAAGCAGGCGAAGACACATATATTACGATTAGAAAGCACAAGCACGATTTTAGCAACAGCGGAACATGCGCGTGCGGAGAGAAAGCCGAAGCGTATTTGTCGGTGGACGGCCAGCGAAGTTATGGTTATTTTGACAAGATGTTGGCCCTGGCGGAGGAAAACAATGGTTCCTGCGTGTACTTGCTAAAAGATGTAACCATAATCAGAGATACGGAAGTTAAAGAAGGCAATTTCAGTATTGCGGGCGGAAGATTCAAGGTGACTTGTTCCAGCTCGTCTGCGCTCAAATTCAGCGGCGGTACGGTCTCGATCGGTGACGGCACGTTCGGCCGGCTGAAAGTCACAGGCGACGGCAAGCTCACGCTCAACGGCGGCAAATACTACGCCATCGACGTAGCAGGCTCGACCTATGAAAACTACGGCCGGCTGCTTCCTGGCGGTTATGCCTTTAAGACTTCGTCGGGCTGGGAGGCAAAGGGCGACATTATAGCGGCGAGCTTTGCATCGGATACGGCCAAGGAGGTAAAAATCCTGCCGCTTCGCTCCGTGACGATTTCGGCCGATGGAGAAACGACAGTTCCTTACGGCACGTCTGTAAAATTCACGGCAACAGTTGAGTCGAATAGCAGCAGCGGCATAACCTATCAGTGGTATCGCAACGGTGTTGCAATTCAAAACGCCACAACGAATACATTGGTCGCTAACGAACCTGTAGGTGACTACACGTACCGTTGCGAAGTAACCCGAGATAACTATACGCTTTCGTCGAACACCGTGCGGCTGACCGTTCAGCGGATTGATCTGTCCAACGCGGCCCTTTCGGCCACCATTCAGACGCGCGCCTACGACGGTTCGGCAAACGCAACCGTTACAGCCAGCAGCATCGGAAGCAGCAGCCTGACGGCCGGTACGGATTACACCATCTCGGCAGAATTTGAGGACGCGAACGCCGGAGAAGGTAAGAAAGTAACCGTCAAGGTCACGCTGACGAACCGCAACTACTGCTTCGGCTATGACGCGAACAAGCATCCGATCATGGAGAAAACGTTCAAGATAACCGGCACGATTACGAAGAACACGTCCCATATGGAGCAGACGAAAACAGTTGATGCTTACTCCGGCGTTGCGCACACGTACACGGTTGATCTGGATGCGTGCCTGAGTAACCTTCAGGACCTGGGCTTTGAAGGCTATCAGATCACGGAAAAGGACATCGTAGTATCTAAGTTGATTGACGCAAACCAGGTTGTCTTGGAAGGCCACAGTCTGAAGATTCCTGTGAATGCTGTAGTTACGGCCCCAGGTACAGTGGCTGCCAAATTTACCATCGCTGTAGCTTGCAAGAATTATTCGAATGTTACCATTCTCGTTCGTGTGGAAACAAAGGACCGCTCGACGGTCACAGCTACCGCCACACCGAGCAAATCCGAGCTTACTTACGGCGAGAAGCTTGGCAGCATCACGCTTTCGGGCACGACAACCCCAGAGCTTGAAGGAACCTTCGTCTGGCAGACGCCGGACGCAATTCTGGACGCCGGTAGGCACGCAGATCTTGTCTGGAAGTTTATCCCGGCCGATTACACCTACGCGGAAGCTTCCGGAACGGCCGAAATCACCGTCAGGCAGGCCAAGCTGACAGACCCCGCGCCCGTGACACTCACGATCTACAACGGCTGGGCCGGTACCTACGAGGCTGCGCTCCCAGAGCTTCCTGCGCTGGCTGAAGGGCTGTATTTCGGCAAAAATACGGCCTATGGCGAGCCGGACGTCTCGGCTGGCGGGTACTATAGCTCCGGCGCAACGCTGAAAATGGTAGGCGGCAAGCAGGGCGTCTCGATTCCGATTCTCAAGAACGAGACGGCGAAAGAGGGAAAGGTTGGCACCATCACCGTCCAGTATACCTCGCAGAACTATAAGCCAGTTACACTGGCCATCAACCTTGTGGCAAAGAACCGCACCGCGCCGACGTTCATTTTGACTGCCGACCACGACACACTCTCGGGCGGCGGCAAGGTCACGCTGACGCTTGAGCGCGGCAATCTGCCGGATGGCGCGGTTGTGACGGTCTCCGGCACGGACGAGGCCGGCAATGCCGTCACCCTGACGGACAACGGCAACGGCACGTATTCGGCCACGCTTCCCAACAAGACGCAGACCTATACCTTTATCGCTGCCTATGACGGAATCCAGACGATTGCGCCGAAGACGGATTTCACAACCGTGAAGGTGCAGCAGCGCTCGTCCGGCGGCGGCGAGTCCGCCAAGCCCAGCTTCCCTGTGAAGATTTCGAACAGCGGCGACGGCGTCGCCAAGGTCGACAAGTCCTATGCCAGCGCGGGCGCCAAGGTCACGATCACTGTCACGCCCGGTCGGAACGCCACTGTGCAGCGCATCACGGTCACGGACGAGGACGGCGAGCGCCTCAAACTCACCGAAAACCGCGACGGAACGTATTCCTTCACCATGCCGAGCGGTACGGCAAGCGTTTATGTCCGCTTCAGCGGCAGCGGCCTGCCGTTTGCAGATGTCCCGTCCGGCAGCTGGTACTATGACGATGTTGCGTATGTCTATGACACGGGGCTGATGACCGGCCTGACGGCCACGACGTTTGGCCCGAATCTGTCCACCACACGCGGCATGATCGTCACCATCCTCTGGCGCATGGAAAACGAGCCCGCGGCCAGGCATGGCTGCCCGTTTGCTGATGTGCGCCGCGGCAGTTACTATGAGCAGGCGATTGCATGGGCCTCCGAAAACGGTATTGTCACTGGCTTCGACGCGTCCACCTTCGCACCTGACCGGGCGATTACGCGTGAGCAGCTGGCGGCCATCTTGTTCCGCTTCGCGGCCTATCGCGGCATGGATGCCGTGACACTGCGCGAAAACCTCTCCAGCTTTCAGGATCAGGCCGCCATCAGCGCCTACGCTGTCTCGGCGCTCAACTGGGCCGTCGGCGAGGGGCTGATGCAGGGGACCGGCGATAAGCTGGAGCCCACCGGCAGCGCCACCCGCGCGCAGGTCGCGGCGATGCTGCGGCGCTTCATCCAGCGCAATTTCTGAATACCATAATAAACGCAGCGGTTCAGTTTGAACTGCTACCCGTCAAGAGGACAGTGAAAAATATAAAGTTTTCCCGGCCAGCAGAGTAAACTGCTGGCCGCTTTTTATGCGGCAAGAGATAGTCTGTGCTTTTTAAGGGGAACCTCACCCCTAAATTGCGCTGCACTTGTCTGGTGTTGTAATAACAAGATAGCACAGCCAGTCCCCGAACAGCATATCCGGTTTGACCTTTCGGTCATTTCGCCCCACCATGCTTTCGG
>OGJH01001606.1_pt1 | contig 18169 bp, 18 predicted proteins | sample 1572021 | NCBI WGS metagenome assembly OGJH01 (sample SAMEA2582098, study PRJEB24529) | metagenome | biome: Human gut stool | place: China | collected 2011
AATGTCGACAGAAATACTGGAGAAAGAATGCAGGAAGAACCAGTACAATGAAGGAAGTCATCTGCGCAGGATGTGGAAAGAAATTCTATGCCTATGAAAGCAAACAGCGTAAATTCTGCTCACTTCTCTGCTATCACGGAGGTATTGCGGATGAACAGTGAAAAATTACAAAAAATCAGCACCTATAAGGTCACACTTGCTGTTCTGAAAAAGTGGCGGAAAGACGGCATTATTTCGGAACATGAATTTCGTAAATGCGAGTTAAAAATTGCCGAAAAATTCGATATATCTTTGTGCAGTATATATCGTGAAACTGCTTGACTTTAGGTCGCTTCTGATTTAATATGTAACACTGAGGAGGGATACTATATGGCACGCACCATAAAAAAGGTCGAATTTCTGCCTAAAATGCCAAAACTGCTGAACGTTGCCGCTTATGCCAGAGTGTCCAGCGGCAAGGATGCCATGCTGCATTCTCTTTCCGCACAGGTAAGCTATTACAGTGAAAAAATTCAGAAACACACCGGATGGAAATATTGTGGTGTGTATGCAGATGAGGCAGCAACAGGTACGAAAGACAACAGAGAACAGTTTCAGAAACTTCTTGAAAAATGCCGTGCTGGCAGCGTGGACTTGATTCTTACGAAATCCATCAGCAGATTTGCACGAAATACCGTCACATTACTTGAAACTATACGTGAATTGAAAGATTTAGGTGTGGATGTTTATTTTGAAGAGCAGAATATTCACAGTCTTTCAGCAGACGGCGAACTGATGCTGACGATTCTTGCAAGCTATGCACAGGAAGAAAGCCGTTCAGCAAGCGAAAATCGCAAGTGGCAAATCCGAAAAGACTTTAAAGAAGGCAAAATCGGGAGCATTACAATTTTCGGGTATCGGAGAAATGCTGACGGTATTCTGGAAATTGAACCCACGGAAGCAGAAATCGTTAAGATGATTTTTTCGGACTATCTTTCCGGAATGGGCGGTCTGAAAATTGCAAAGAAACTGAACGAAATGGGTATCAGAACAGCACAAGGGAATCTCTGGACATCTCCAAGAATTAAGGAATTGCTGTCCAATGAAAAATATGTCGGCGATATGCTTTTACAGAAATATTTCCGCAATAATCATATCGAAAAGAGAAAAATGCAAAACAACGGTGAACTTCCCAAATATCTGGTAGAGGACGCACATGAAGCGATTATCGACCGTGATACATTCCAAAAAGTGCAGGAGTTGATTGCACAAAGACAGTCAAAATTTTCTCATACAGGTTCAAAAAACCGCTATCCATTATCGGGAATGATACAGTGCGGATGCTGTGGAAAAAATTATCAGCGAAAAGTGTTCAAGCAAGGTTCTGCTTGGATTTGTGCCACATTTGCAAGGCGTGGAAAAAAATACTGTCCTGCTGCAAAGCAGATACCTGAAAACATTCTGCAATCCGTTCTTTGCGAGGTTTTAGGGTTGGAGAAGTATGACGACGACGCAGTTCTGAAATATATTCGGCAAATTATTGTTCCCGAACCAAACGAACTGATTTTTATCTTTTATAATGGTAAACAGGTTCAGAAACATTGGGAAAATCCGTCACGTTCTGAAAGCTGGACGGAAGAAATGAAACAAAAAGCAAAGGAAAGGAGTTTACAATGGCACGAAAAATCACAATGATTCCGCAGACCATTAATCCGCAGACACGAACGGCAATGGATACGAGAACAAAACGAAAAGTAGCAGGTTACGCCCGTGTTTCAACGGATTATGAGGAACAGATTACTTCCTACGAGGCACAGGTTGATCATTACACAAATTACATTCAAAGTCGTGATGACTGGGAGTTTGTCAAGGTCTATACAGACGCAGGCATAAGTGCGACAAACACACGGCATCGTGAGGGTTTCAATCAAATGGTGGAAGATGCACTTGCCGGAAAAATCGACCTTATCATAACAAAGAGTGTGAGCCGTTTTGCACGAAATACCGTGGATTCTCTTACTACTGTACGTAAACTGAAAGAAAAAGGAATTGAGGTTTACTTTGAAAAAGAAGGTATTTATACGCTGGACTCTAAAGGAGAATTGCTCATTACGATAATGTCAAGCCTTGCACAGGAAGAATCACGCTCCATTTCCGAAAACGTTACATGGGGACAGAGAAAACGCTTTGCAGACGGTAAAGTCAGTCTGCCATACAGCCATTTTCTTGGCTACAAAAAGGGAGAGGACGGCTTGCCGGAAATTGTACCGGAAGAAGCTGAAATTGTCCGCTTTATCTACAGAAGCTACATGAACGGTCAGACATCTTACGCCATTGCAAAAACTTTGACAGAACGCCATATTCCAACTCCGGCAGGCAAGGAAAACTGGCGGCAGTCCACGATTGAGAGTATTCTGACAAATGAAAAATACAAGGGCAGTGCGCTTCTGCAAAAGAAATTCACAACGGATTTTTTAACTAAAAAGACCAAAATCAATGAAGGAGAAGTTCCGCAGTATTACATAGAGGAATCTCACGAACCAATAATTTCTCCGGAAGATTTTGAAGAAGTGCAGGCTGAATTTACAAGACGCAAGAAACTTGGCAGAAAATACAGCGGCAGTACGATGTTTTCTGCAAAACTGGTCTGCGGCGACTGCGGACACTTTTTCGGTTCAAAGGTCTGGCACTCAACCAGTAAATACCGCCGTGTAATTTGGCAATGCAACAACAAATTCAAGGGAGAGCATTTCTGTTCCACGCCGCATCTTTATGAGGATGAAATTAAAATACGGTTTATCTCCGCCTTTGCTGCATTTTTTCAGAACAGAGAAATGGTGCTGGAAACTTGCAGGATGCTGTTGGAGGATTTGTCCGATACTTCTGCTCTGGATACTAAAATAGAAATGCTGACCATGGAACTGAACGACATTGGTACTCTGATTCGTGAGCATATTCAGAAAAATGCGGAATCCGTACAAAATCAGGATTCTTACAACCTTCGCTACGATGAGCTGACAGAACAATACGAGAGAAAGAAAGGATTGCTCCAAAAAATGCAGCAGAAACGTATTGAGCACCAGAGTAGAATTGAATCAATGGCATCATTTCTGAGAACTCTTGAGAAAACCAACGAACCCATCGACTACTTTGATGACAGTATCTGGCGAACGACCATTGAGAAAGTAACCGTATTCCATGATGGCAGAATGGTTTTCCAGTTTGTTGACGGAACGGAGATTGAAGCATAAAGCAAGAAACCCACTATGGCATTAAGCTGTAGTGGGTGCTTTTTTTTGCTTTTCACAAGAAAACGATAGGTGGGTGCATACTGGAAAACGATAACTGAAAAAGGGTGCATTTTTACTTTGGGAGGGTGCATTTTTTGCCCACAAGAAAACGATTACTTTTCTCAAAACGCCCCAAAGTGTGAAATCAAAGCGTATTTTTCACCGAAAATCTTAAATAAGAAAACGATAAAAGCCTGAAAACAACGAAGTTTTCAGGCTTTTTGACAATGAAAATGCACCCTTATTTTGTATCAAAATAAGGGTGCAGGTATGGTGGAGGCGACGAGAGTCGAACTCGTGTCCGAAAACCGATTCCTGCAACTTTCTACGAGCGTAGTTTATCTTTTCAAATTCCGGACAAAAGCCGCCGATAAACAGGCTGCAACTGTCCGTAGTTCAAATGCCATTCAACGGTGTGAACAGGCCGAAGAATCGTTCACCACTGCGTTATGCCGCAGCACAGGCCGTGGTACTCCTGTGGGCGACAGTAGCTGACTTAGGCAGCTACCTGTAAGCTTCTGTTGAAGCTTACAGAGATATTTCTTTTAGCGTTTAATTTAAAACGTGCTTCGTTTTAAAGAGACGATGCCAACTCTGCTCGCTTATTCCACTGCACAGTCCCCGTCGAAACCTTTACGCCCCCATTCTATAGAAACAGGTTTTCCCTGATTTCATCGGTATTGTGATTTCATTGTGCGGTCAATCTGTCGCTTTGCTGCCTGCTCTGCTGCGGACTGCCGCTTATCATACAACTTTTTCCCTTTGCAGAGTCCAATCTGTACCTTTACATTCGACCCGCTCCAATGCAAATTCAATGGAATCAAGGTCAAACCATCTTGTTTGATTTTTCCGAACAGCCGCAAAATTTCTCGCTTATGCATGAGCAATTGCCGCTCCCGTCTGGGATCGGTACGGGCTAAGCCGTCTTTTTCATAGGGAGAAATATGCATCCCTTTCAGCACCAGTGTTCCATCTTTAATATCACACCAGCTGTCTTTCAGATTTACGTTTCCCTGCCGAATGGATTTCACTTCATTTCCCTGCAAAGCAATGCCCGCTTCAAAATCTTCCAATACAAAATAAGAGTGCCGAACAGCACGGTTATCTGCAATTTGTTTGGAACGTGTTTGTTTTTGTGCCATGTCAAGCCCTCCTCTTTCTTTTTTGGATTCTTTTTTATTATAACATGATTTTTTTCATTTGTCAATACTTTTTTTACGATTTTATTCGACTTCCTTTTTTGATTTTTTCGTCAATTCTGCCAATGCCGCATAGTGTCGAATCGTAAAAGATTCTGGTGCAATTCGTTCCAGCAACTGTAAATGTTCTGTTTCCCACGCTGCAATTTCTTCCGGTGGCAACGATGCACCGATTCCACGACAAGCTTTTATCCGTCCGTTCCAACTTTCCCGTGTAAATGGTACATCTAAATCACATTCCATTTGATGGGTAACGGTAAAATCATCAAGCCATTCCTCTGCAATTGCAATCGGATGCTTTCGCTCCCCTGCTCCGCTCCAGTTCGGATTGTATTGTAAAACAAGCTCTTCGCTGGCATGTGCAATCAGGTCTTCATATGGCAGCCACTGCATGCAGAGCAACAGCACCTTTCCACCCGATTTCAATACCCGTGCAAACGCTGGAGCTGTTTTTGCAACATCGAAATACCAATAACATTGACACGCTGTAATCCAGTCAAACGGCTCTGCAAATGTTGGCAGCGTTTCCGCTGTGGAAACCAAATAAGCAATCTCCATGCCTTGCGAAAGCTGCTTTGCCTGTGCAATTTGATTCGGTGCAATATCACACCCTGTCCAGTGTGCACCGGCAGCATATAAATTTCGTGGCAGAACACCCGTTCCCGTTCCGACATCCAAAACCCGTTGCCCAGCTGTACCGCAGCCTCGATTCAAAATTATTTCATAGAACGATGGCGGATAGATGTCCCGAAAACGGGCATAATCCGCAGAAGTTTTTCCCCAGTCAAACTTGTTTCCATGGTCAATGTTTTGATTTTGCATTGTCAATGTCTCCTTCCCTTTCAAATAAAAGTAGATGCATTATAATAAATATAATAAAAATGAGTTCCCTTGTCAAGAAAATTCATTTCCTATGGAAAAACCATCAGGAGAGAAGTGCTTTCCTGATGGTTTTCTCTAATTTTCTATTATGGTTTCTCTTTACGACTCGGATTTTGATGGAATCGTTACATCCATGTTCTTTGGCAGCACCAAATTCAAAAGAATCGCAACCAAAAAGACGACTGCAACGCAGTTCTGTGCAAATACATTTTGTACCATCTGCGGAAAAATCCGGAATAAATCTGCACATTGTGTGAATCCCAGACCAATGCTCAGGGACAACGCTGCAATGGTAATATTTCGCTGCGAGAATCCACACTTGCTAATCATCTGCAAGCCACTGACAACAATAGTTCCAAACATCATAATGGTACAACCGCCTAGTACAGCATCCGGCAGCGTTGCCAGCAATGCCCCAAAGAATGGGAAAATGCCTGCTAAAATCATAATACCTGCTCCGGTTGCAATGGTAAACCGATTGACCACTTTTGTCATAGCAACCAACCCGACATTCTGACTGAACGATGTAATTGGCAGACAACCAAATACGGAGGACAATGCACTGACAAAACCATCACAGGCAATCGAACCGGAGGTTTCTTCTTTCGTGACATCTCGATTTAAGCCGGAGGCTGCCAGAGCAGAAGTATCACCGATGGTTTCTGTTGCGGAAACTAGGAAAATCAACGTAACAGAAAGAATCGCATCCGGATGAAATTCCATTTTAAATGGCAGCAGGTGCGGAACAGCAAAAATACTGGTGTCTTTCAAGGCGGAGAAATCTACAGCACCCATTGCAATTGCCAACAGATACCCGACTACCAAGCCAAACAAAACGGAAAGCTGCTTCCAGTAGGACTTCGCAAAGATATGGAACAGAATGCAGCAAAGCAAGGTTACACTGCCTAAAATCCAGTTCTGGACAGAGCCGAAATCTTCACTGCCGCTGCCGCCGCCGAAAGAGTTTGCCCCTACCGACAACAATGAAAATCCAATGGCAGTTACGACACTTGCGGACACAATCGGAGCAATCAGTTTCAGCCAGTATTTTGCAAACAAGCCTAAAATGCCCTCGATAATACCGCCGATGAGAACCGTCCCCATAATTGCACCATAGCCGTATTGTGTCCCGACAAAGCAGAGAATGGAAACGAATGTAAAGCTAATGCCCATAACAATCGGCAAGCCTGAACCAATCTTATGAAAAATCGGAAATAGCTGCACGAGCGTTCCGATTCCGGCAATCAACATGGCACTTTGAATCAGCATCGCTGTATTCTGGTCACTCAGTCCGCAGGCACTCGCAACAATGAGAATCGGGGCAATGTTGGCAACAAACATTGCCAGAATGTGTTGCAGCCCGAATGGAATTGCTTTTACAATCGGAACAGTACCATTTAATTGATAGATGTTTTCTACTGTTCCCTTTTGATGTTCTGTTTTCTGTTTCATTTTGCGGTCGCTGCCTCCCCTGTTTTCTGCGAACGGAACTGAATTTTTCCGGTTGCAGCATCCATTGCATCCACAATGGCAAGCGATTCCAGCTGATAGCCCAGATTCCGGATGATTTTTCCGCCCTGCTGGAAGCCCTTTTCAATCGCAATGCCAATGCCCTCTACGGTTGCTCCTGCCTGCTGTACAATGGAAATCAAGCCCTGCAAGGCACAACCATTTGCAAGGAAGTCGTCAATAATCAAAACCCGATCTTCCGGATGCAGGAACTTCTTGGACACAATGACCTGATTCTTGCACTTGTGTGTAAACGATTCCACTTCTGCCACGTAAACAGCACCATCAATGTTGACACTCTTGGACTTCTTCGCAAATACCACTGGCACGCCGAAACATCCTGCAACAATGCAGGCAATCCCAATGCCGGATGCTTCAATGGTCAGAATCTTGTTGATTTGCTTTCCGGCAAACCGCTTCTGGAACTCCTCCCCCATCTGCCGAAACAACGCTACATCCATCTGGTGATTCAAGAAGCTGTCTACTTTTAAGATGTTTCCCTCTTTGACAATGCCGTCTTTCTGAATGCGTTCCTCTAAAAAGTTCATGTTTTTCTGTCCTTCCCAACATACAAATTTTGTCCAAAACTGGTAGTCGCTTGTACGTTTTTGATTTTTTTCGTATTATAACATATTTTTATGATTCATACAAGTTCTTTTTGTAAAATGGGACGAAACAGTCTACAATCTCCAGAAAGAACAGAAAAAAGAACCGATTCCTGTAAATTTTATTTGAACAGACAACCGTCTGTCCGGCTTGATTGTTATAATGGGGATAGAAATTGCAAATGACGCAGAATTTCAATGGAAAAACAAAAAAAATATGACTTTCAGTAAGAAAGGAGGAGTCGTTATGGCAAAGGGACGATTGCGGAAAACAGATCGAGTCTGTGCGTTGTGTCGAAACTGGAACGGAACGGTCGGGAGTACGACCATCCAGCCAGTGCTGGGCGGTGGGTTTCAGGTGGAAATGAAAGAAAAAGAAACCTGCTACCAGAGAACCGGACAGACGCAGGCAATGTTTGCGTGTAGCAAGTTCGAGCCGAGATATTAAAAATCAGGAAACAGAAAGGAATTTTTAAAATGAAACAGGAAAATAGCAAGGCAGAGGAATTATTGGAACAGGGAATGTCATATTCTGAGAATAATGAATACGAAAAAGCACTTCCCTATTTCAAACAAGCGGCTGAACTGGGGCTTTTAGAAGCACAATGTATGTATATAATAGATCTTTTAGTTATTTCAGAAGAAAGCGGAAAAGACTTTTCAAGCGAAGTCAAGAAATACGTAAATTTAATTCGTAATGCTGCAAATCAGGGCGATCCTGATGGACAAGCATGCCTCGCAATGCTTTATGAAGAAGGTTTCGGTGTATCAGAAGATATGAAAACAGCAGTAAAATGGTATCAAAAGGCTGCTGATCAAGGAAATGCTGGTGCACAAAGCAAGCTTGGTGAATGCTACTATCTGGGAAAAGGCGTAGCGGAAAATGATGCTGAAGCAGTAAAATGGTTTCAAAAGGCAGCGAATCAGGAACATGCAGATGCACAATATTATCTTGGAGAATGTTACTATCTGGGAAGAGGCGTAGCAGAAAATGATGCCGAAGCAGTAAAATGGCTTCAAAAAGCAGCCGAGCAAGGAAATGCAGACGCACAAACACTTCTTGCAACCTGTTATTTCCGTGGAAATGGAGTATTAGAAGATGAGCGAAAAGCAGCTTCTCTTTATCAAAAAGCTGCCAATCAAGGACATGCAGAAGCACAGTATTGGTTAGGAAATTGTTACCGATTCGGATGGGGCATAAAAAAAGACCCCCGAAAAGCTATAGAATGGTACAAAAAATCAATGGATAATGGCTACTATGAGTTCAATATTTATGATTCAATTTCTTTTGTACTATATGATATCATATTCGAAATGGAAAAAATCGGAACAAGTTTTCAAAAAATTGCACGTTCCAAAGAATTAGCAGAAGGCATTCAGTACGCAGAATATGCCATCAATCATTTCGACTGTGAAAATGCAGAAGATGGGGATATATACATTACCCTTGCAGAGTTATACCGATATAAAAATCTTGATAGAGCACTAGATTATGCAGAACATGCTGTTGCACTTGGTGTAGAGGATGCAAATGAAACCTTGAAAAGTCTTCGCCTTGCCAATGGGACATTTGGCAATATCGGTCGATTCCTTTCAGGAATTTTCGATTAAAATCAGTCACAAACAGGAAACAGCTGCCTACAAATAGAAACGCAGCTGTGCCCTGTTTCTATTCTATCAAATCAAACAATGATGATGGAGGAATGTTGAAATGTTTGGATTTGCAAATTATGTGAGAACACCAAAGCCCGGGGTAACGCCGTTTTCTCTGCCGATCGCAATTGGAATTATCGTGGTTCTTTCGGCATTGGATACGGTCGGCTGTGTCGTGCTGATTATCGGCAGTTTCATCTTTGCAAAGATGGGACACAAGGGACTGGGAATTGCGTTGGCTTTGGCAAATTGTGTTGTTCCGGATATGCTGCCAGGAATTGATGAGGTTTTTGGAATTGTCGCAACAGGCGGTACGCTGCTGCATGATTACAAAAAAGGTGAAAGTTTGCCGAATAGCATTGTTCATGCCATTGATGCAAAAGATGTTTACCGCAACTGCAGCGAGGAATATGAAGATATGGATGTTCTACAGATTGCTCAGAATGTCGCATCTGATTATGCAACGCAGCCAGCTTATACCGACCCGATGCCCGTACAGCAGGGAGAAACGGAACTGGAACAGATTGAACACCTGCACCAGCTGAAAGAAAAAGGCATTCTCACAGAAAAAGAATTTCAGGAAAAGAAAAAACAACTGTTATCGCAGCTGTAATCTTTCAAAATCGTTGTTTTGTTCCCTGCCGGCTCATTGTGATTTCCATCCGGCAGGGATTTTTTTAAAAGTTTCAAAAATGACCAGAAATAACAGAAAACAAACCAGCACCGATTCTCAAAAATTCGATGCTGGTTTTTCTGTTCGCAGGTTTAATCTTCCCAAATTTGTGCATATTCTGGCTCGAGTTGGTCATAGTATGCAATCAGAGCATCTTCCTGTTTTTCCATGAAGAATGCCTGCTCTGCTGGGCTCAGAAACTTACAGTTTTCTTGAAAATGAACGCCGTTCTTCTCCTCTTCGTTTGCAATTGCATCCAACAGCTGCAGAAAAAGGAACTCCTCGAATGTATGCCCAATGATTTCAGGGGCTTCATCATCGTCATGTGCATATAAAATGACTTGCGGTTCTGAGAAATGGGGTGCATACAAAAAACAATACAAATCCCCATTCCCACCATGTCCAAAGGGAATCAATGTAATTCCCTCTAACAGCGATTGTTCTTCGTCTTCCTCCCGACATTGTATCCATTCTTTTAAAGTGTCCATTGCTTCTGAAATTTCATCGAAAGGATAGAGTTCACAGTCGCAGTTGAGCATGAGAAACGCTTTCGTATCTTGGAGATAATCATTCCGGTTCTTTTGAATTTGTTCGCTGTTCATTTCTAGCCACTTCATCGCACCGGTTTCATAGATTTCGTGAAATTTTTTCGGAAATGAAATCCCGAGTTGCTGTTCTAATTCCATCAGTTTCATGCTGCATTCTCCTAGTATCTGTTTTTACAATAAAGATACCACATTTAAAACACGCTGTCAAGATTGGAATTGCAAAAAATAAAAATGTCCCTTTGCAGGATGAATCAAATTCAAGCCATGCAAAGGAACATCGTATTGCTTCTGTTATTCAGAAAGGTTTTCGGTGCAGAACAGGTTGATGCAGTTGTTGATATCGTCTTCAGAACAGTCCACAGAAATGCCCGATGCCAGCCAGTAAGCAGATTCCCCAGCATCATACTGCTTCAATGCATCCAAATCACTGCCATAGCGGAATTCAATGTGCCATGTGGTCGCCATAGTATCCGGTGCCATGCAGAAATACGTGAACTCGCCAGAGTCTGCATCATCGCTTTCATAAATATACAGCCCTCTGATTTCTTCCATGCCGATATAGTGAAATGGTGTTTTTTTCTTCATCCTGAAAAATCTCCTGTTTCATATTGGCGTATATGTTGTGCTTTTATTAAATTTATTATACACATTTTTGCATACAACGTCAATACTTTTCCTTAAAAATGAACAGTTGTCGCATTGCATTTATTTTATTTCCCTTTTAGGCGATAGAACCACCTAAAAAGCAACTTAGAACCATGTTTTTGTAATACTACACAAAAACGCATTGACAATTTCTGTTGAAAATTGTATAATAAGAACAAGGAAAAAGGAGGATGATGAGCATGAAAAAATGGCATCAAAAGTCAATTGCAATTTTCACCGCAGCAGCTTGTTTACTTGCCGGAGGGACGATTGGTCTTTCTCAGGAATCCCTGTCAAAATTACAACTGACAGCAGCAGCAGAAACAGAAAACACAAACTTGGTAGGGGCTTCCTTTGGGTTGGAATTGGAATATGACTATTTGGATGACGGAACTTTGGAGATTACAAAATTTGTAAGTTCCTATTCCACAGATGTCGAGCTGCCATCCACAATCGAGGGGAAACAAATTACCAGTATCGGACACAGTGCATTTAGTGGCTGTAGCGATATCACCAGTATCACCATTCCGAATGGTGTCACCAGTATTGGATATTGGGCATTTGAAAAGTGCAGCAATTTGACCAGCATCATCATTCCAGACAGTGTTAAAACCATTGGCGGATATGCATTCTCCAATTGCAGCAGTTTAACCGACATCACGATTCCGGATGGTGTCACCACAATTGGATACTCTGCATTTGCAGATTGTCGCAAATTAACCAGCATCAACATTCCAGAAAGTGTAACTCGTATTGGAAATTCTGCATTCTCCAATTGCAACAGCTTAGAAACATTTATGGTTGACCCAGAGAACCCTTCTTATACATCTGAAGACGGCGTATTGTTCAATAAGGATCTGACAACGTTACTGTATTATCCAAAGGGAAAATCTGGAGCATACACCATTCCAGACGGTGCAATCAATATTGGAGAAAGTGCATTTCGGGGTTGTTCCAATCTAACAGATGTCATCATTCCGGACAGTGTTACAACAATTGGAGCAAGTGCGTTTTCCGACTGCATTAACTTAACAAGCATCTATCTTTCCAGTGGTGTATCCAATATTGCAAATACTTCATTCTCGAATTGCAGCGGCTTAGAAGCATTTATTGTTGACGCAGCGAACACTTCCTATACATCTCAAGATGGCGTGTTATTTGATGAAAGCATGGAAACCTTGCTGTGTTACCCGCAGGGAAAAACAGGTACTTATACCATTCCTACTTTTGTAACCAGTATCGGATATTCTGCATTCCGGAGTTGCGAAGGCTTAACCAGTGTTACCATTCCGGAAAGTGTCACTGCAATTGGAGATTGGGCATTTCGGCAGTGCAGCAATTTGACCAGCGTTACCCTTCCAAACAGTGTCGCCAGCATTGGAGAAAATGCGTTTGGATATTGCAGTCAGCTGACCGATCTCTATTATAATGGTACAGAAGCAGAATGGAATGAAATTTCAGTTGGTTATGATGCAGTTGCTTCTAGTGTTTCTATTCACTATGAACCTGTTGTAACAACCACCACAACCACAACTACGATGACTACAACTACCACCACGATGACAACGACGATAACCACAGAACCAGAAACAACTACCGAATCAGAAACCACAACGACTACACAACCAACTACCACAACCACAGAACCATCCACAGCAACGACAATCACGACAACTACCACAACAAATGTGTATACATTCATTCCTGAAGCAGACAAATGGAACTTTTTGAATTCTGGTTACAGCTTTGGCGGATATGACAAAACATATCGTGATGGGATATCGGATTCTGATTATAGCAAATTGATGAATGGATTGACCAACATAGAAAAAGCCCGTGTCAATGGTCTATTATATCAAAATTGGTCAGGTTCTTGTTACGGAATGGCTGTGACTTCTATTTTAGCAGCAAATGGCATTTTGAATCCGTCCGATTGGCAAGATGGTGCCACTTTCTTAAGTGATATCGATGCTCCACCAAGTGCAGAAGTAAAATCTTTAATCAACTATTATATGGCATTACAAAAAACAAATGTAGTTGAAAATAAGAGTAAGACGTTTCTGTTTTTTACAGAAAAAGAAAAACTGCAAATTTTAGTGAATTGCTTAAAAGATGGATCGCCTACGCTCCTTACATTTTGGGGCACTGCATCGAATGGGAATGAGTGGGGGCACGCAGTTGTTGCCTACGACTTACAATATGGAACTTACAGTATTAATGGTAAAGCTTATAACGGAAAAGTGTTGATTTACGACAACAATGCTATTCAATTATCAGATGATAAGTACGATTTGTATTTCAATTCCTCTAAGGGTACTTGGACGATACCGCATTATAGCGATGCAAATCGATTAGGATTTATTTCGGATTATATCGGTTTCATCAATTATCATGGATATATTGATACACAAGATGACCCAATTACTGCTGACCCATTTATCGCTTCTCTGCAATCCAATTCACTGGAATCAAATTATGCTCTCACAAAAATTAATTTCAACCAAGACAAAAATTCCTATACATTCTGTGCTACAGAGGCAGATGAAATTCGAACCTTCTCTGACTTTACAGACAATGTAGACGAAAACAATGGTGACTTGAATTTTGCAATGAGAGATGCAACCAAGGGCTATGAATTGAAGTTGGATGGAACAGAAGATGTTGACTTGTCCATGTGGTATGAAAATAGTGCATTCTTCGTAACAGGTTCTAATAGCAATGTTGCCGTATTCGCCCCGTCTGGTTATGTATCTTTAAAGGGCAGCGATACCGATTATCATTTCAATATGCTCTATAATGATGGATATCATACAACAGACTGGTATTCTTTCCAGGTAGAAGGAAATCATGTCGATGCTGCCAATATGAAGCAGACCGAAGAGGGCTATGTCCTTCATGCAGATAACTTGAACAATGTTACTGCACAGGCATACAACGATGATGCAAATGCAGAAATCACTTTCTCAACCGATTACACCGATGTTTTACTCTATGAGATTGACGAAGAAACCATTGGTGTTGCAGTCGATGAAGATGGCGATGGTGTATATGAAACCACCATTGCACAGAGCGATGCAGATGATACTGCATATGGCGACTTGAATACCGATAATAAGGTCGATTTGAGAGATATCATCGTTCTGAACAAATATCTCGCAAATATGATTCAGCTTTCTGATACGCAAATGGAAAATGCCGATTGTTACAAAGATGGCAGCGTGGATGAAAAAGATGCGACCTCTTTGATGAAGTTCGTACTCTTCTTGACAAACAAACTTCCGGAATATCCGGCTAGAACTTAATTTGCAATTCCTTGTAAAAACAAATCGAAATCCGCCTCCCTGTGTTTATGAATCCGCACAGAGAGGCGGATTTTCTTTTTATATTTCTCTGATTTGGCTCTTTGTAGTAGAAAATTAGATGAAAATTTATTTTTTTGTGTAAAATACAGAGATTTCCGATATTCTTTTGTAATAGCTTGACAGAAATGAACGGAAATGCTATAATATTGCAAAAAGATTTTGCGGGATTCTAAATTCTTTATTTTTTAGTTGGAGGAACAGTTATGAAGGTAAAATCAAGAAAAATGATTGCAATGCTCTCTGCGGGGATACTTACACTGTCATGCATTCCGGCGGAAATGTTCCCTGTTTCGGCAACCTCTGCCGTTACAGAAAACGCACTGCAATTGGGTGCTCCGGTCACCATTGACAACAATCTGGTGTGCGAAGTGCTGGAGCAGAAAGAAGATGAAACATTTCTTCTGAAAATAACGGATGTGAAAGATACAACCATCACTTCTTTGACATTCCCAGAAGAATATGACGGCTATCCGGTTCAGTTCGTGGAACTGGGAGATTCTGTATTTAAGAATTGCACAAATCTGACAGAAATCACACTGCCGGATGAAATCAGTGCCATTCCGCAGCAGGCTTTTTATGGCTGTACCTCGCTGACAACAGTCCATGCTTCCAATGTAACGGAAATTGAATCGGAAGCTTTTCGTAATTGCACATCGTTGACAACGCTGAATGTTTCTGAAAATGTTGTTAAAATGGGTGCGGATGCACTCTATCATACTGCTATTTTTAATGAGCAATATGATGAAGACGGCAATGAAGCTGTTATCAAATATTTCAATAACTGAGTAATCGGATTGAAAAGCAATCTCAGCAAAGAGGAAAAAGACATTGTCATTCAAGAAGGAACAGTCGGAATTGCAAATAGCAGCATTCGTTACATTAACTCTGTTCAACTTCCAAGCACTTTGAAGTATATTGGGGACAGAGCATTTCAGAATCAGTACCCTTATATCAATCTTTCAGAAATGAATCTTCCAGAAGGATTGATTTCCATTGGAGATTATGCATTTGAAAGCACAGACTTAAAAGAAATTACAATTCCAAGTACCGTGGAATCTGTAGGAAGTTATGCCTTTAGCAAAACAAAAATTGAAACGGTTGTGGTTGAATCTGGTGTAAAAGAAATCAACGATTATGCTTTTAATGACTGTTCCAACCTTAAAACTGTTACAATCGGCGACAATGTTCAAAAGATGGGTACTTATGTCTTTTCCAATGATACCACCCTCACAGATGTCACAATTGGTGATGGAACAGAAGAAATCGGCGAACGTGCTTTTGAAGGAGATCGTGCTCTTTTAAATGTTACGATTGGCGAAGGACTGAAGGAGTTGCAATATCGTATATTCGCAAAGTGTACATTTTTGAAAAAGATTGACCTTCCAGACAGCTTGACGTCCATTTCAAATGGTGCATTTTCTGATTCTGCATTGATGGAAAATGGTCTGTCACCACTGAAATATGCTGACAACTGGCTGATTGGCTATAATAGCAATAATACGGATGATTCAGAAGTGACTGTTAAAAAGGGCACTGTGGGAATCGCTTCCAATGCTTTATATAAACATCAGATGGAAACCTTGAATCTTCCAGATAGCCTAAAATATATCAATAGTGGAGCAATTTCTTACACAAGCAACCTGAAAACAGTAACACTTCCGCAGGGTCTGGAAAGAATCGGAAGTGAAGCTTTTAAATTAAGCGGCTTATCCGAAATTACAATTCCAGAGAGCGTGGAATATATTGGAAAATATGCATTATGGGATTGTAATCTTGAAAAAATCACAATTCTGAATCCGAACTGCAAGATTTACAACGACGAATATACATTAAATGGAAAATTTAACGTTTTTACCATTTACGGTTTCAATGTATCTACTGCACATGATTATGCAAATAAATATAATCTGAATTTCGTCGAACTGGATGCTGTAGAAACAACTACGACCACAGAAGCAACCCCGACGACGACCACGCCCCCCACGACTACAACGACCGCTCCTGTTACAACAACTGCACCGACTACCACAACAACTGAAACAGAGCTGATGCAAGGGGATGTGGATGGGGATGATGTCATTTCCGTATCCGATGCTGTCGATGTGCTCAAAATCTATGCGATGTCCGCAGCTGGAATGGATGTCAGCGATTTCACCGCTGCACAGTTCCAAGCAGCAGATGTTGACGGAGATGGCGTCGTAGCGGTTTCCGATGCAGTATTTTTGCTGACCTATTATGCAAGAAAAGCAGCCGGTATTGATGTTACATGGGACGATATTGTAAACAAGTAAACCTTTGAGACAGTATAAATGGAAAAAGCAGGTAGAGGACTTCCCTATCTGCTTTTTCCTTTTAGGTTTCTGAATTTTTTATGGAAAAAAGAAAAGAGGGATGCATATACATCCCTCTTTTTGGTGCCGCTGACCGGACTTGAACCGGTACGGATTTTACTCCGAGGGATTTTAAGTTTTTAAATCGGTGAAGCGTTTTAATTTCTTTTGTGGTCTTTTGTTCCCTTTTGTGCCCGATTTTTCGAGCTTTTTGAGTATCAAAAATTGAAAAACATCGAATTATAGCAGCTTTCAAGAATCATAAAAAACCATGTTTTTTGGTAGACTTTCGGTAGATTTGTGGTAGACAAAAAACCGATAACATGACTTGGTAGACCTATGGTAGACACACGAAATAAATTTAGTCCTCTGCGAAAAATGCCGATTCCGGTAGAGAAAATCGGTATAGGGGACAGGAAATATCTCGTGTATTTGCCAAACAAGAAAATGATAATCTATTGTTACTAATAAAGCGAATCTGTGCTTTTGACCTCTAAAATTCAATCAAAAAAGCAATCATTCAGCGGACGATGTTCCATATAATTGGAGCGTTGTCCGCTATTTTTATGCCTGAAAATCGAATATCACGTCTGCTGTTTTAGTTATGCGTAATGAAAAATAGGAGGTTTTTATGTCTGAACGCCAAATCATCACGATCAGCGATGATAAGCTGTCCTGCGAAGCAACAGCTATACTGCTGAGAATGCTCAATTTTCCCGATACGGACTATCATACCGCAGAGGAGCTTTGTCCGTTCTTTGAGAATGATTCTTTGAAAACTATCAGGAACGCTCTGAACGAACTTTACGATGCAGGCTACCTCCGATGCAGCGGTAAGACCTATATGGTCAATAAGCTCAGGATCACGCAAATGAAGCTCGCTTGAGCTGAAAACAGGAGGTGAATGGATATGTCTGCTAAGAAAACAAAAAAGGTCAAAACAACACCGTCATCGGTGTGCCGTGTCAATAAAAATGCAAACTATACCGTAATGAGCAACTATCATCTGCGGTCAACGAACCTCAGTCTGAAAGCGATCGGACTTCTGAGTAAAGTTCTTTCCTTGCCGGAGAATTGGGATTACTCTATCTCAGGTCTGACTGCGATCTGCAAAGAGAAAGAAACAGCAATCAAGGCAGCATTGGACGAACTGAAGCATTGGGGGTATCTCAATGTGACTAAGCTGATGCCGAATGAAACGAACAGCGGTCGGATCGAGTATGTCTATGACTTCTATGAGTATTCAGAAAAGGATTCGCCTGATGCAGACCGGGACGATGATGATACATACGGTGAGGACGAAGAAACATCCGCTGCCGAAGTAAGCTCCATAAAAAAAGCTCCGCAAGGAGCAGAAAAACAAGGCATAGAAAATCTACCTTTTGAAATTCTACCCGTAGAAATTCAAGAGGTAGAAAATCAGGGACAAATAAATACTAAGAGGAAAATAAGGAAAAATCAAATACTGAGTGATCAAGTATCTATCAATCAGTC
>OGJH01001624.1_pt1 | contig 18031 bp, 10 predicted proteins | sample 1572021 | NCBI WGS metagenome assembly OGJH01 (sample SAMEA2582098, study PRJEB24529) | metagenome | biome: Human gut stool | place: China | collected 2011
GAAGAAATGCAGAAGCGGAATATCGCCAAGGCAAAGGTGCTGTATGATTTCCTGGACGAGAGCAAGCTGTTCAAGGGTACTGTCCGCAAGGAAGACCGTTCTCTGATGAATGTACCGTTCGTTACCGGCGACAAGGACATGGATGCGAAGTTTATCAAGGAAGCAACTGCTGCCGGCTTCGTGAACCTGAAGGGACACCGCACCGTTGGCGGCATGCGTGCATCGATTTACAACGCAATGCCGATCGAGGGCGTAGAAAAGCTGGTTGCATTCATGAAGCAGTTTGAAGCAGACAACGCTTGAGGAGAGGACAGCATAATGAAATATTCCATTCAGACACTCAATAAGATTTCCAAGGCAGGCACAGACCGGTTCTGTGATGCTTATACCATTTCGGACGATGCCAAGGATCCGGACGCAATTCTGGTCCGCAGTGCATCGCTGCACGATACCTCGTTCGGGGATAACCTGAAAGCCATTGCCCGTGCCGGTGCCGGCGTGAACAACATTCCGCTGGATCGCTGCTCGGAGCAGGGCATCGTGGTGTTCAACACCCCCGGTGCCAACGCCAACGCCGTGGCTGAGCTGGTCATTGGGATGCTGATCGCAGGCAGCCGCAATGTGGCCGCCGCTGCCCAGTGGTGCCAGAGCCTGACCGGCGATCCCGCCATGGCCAAGACCGTGGAAAAGGGCAAGAAAAAGTTCGTGGGCAACGAGATCAAGGGCAAGACGCTGGGCGTCATCGGTCTGGGTGCCATCGGCTCCCGCGTGGCCAACTGCGCCATTGCGCTGGGCATGGAGGTCTACGGCTACGACCCCTACATCTCCATTGATGCCGCCTGGAACCTGAGCAGCCAGGTCCACCATTGCGTGAACCTGAACGACATGCTCCCCCTGTGCGACTACATCACCATCCATGTGCCCTATCTGCCCACCACCAGGGACACCATCAACGCCCAGACGCTGTCCCTGTGCAAGGACGGCGTGAAAATCCTGAACTACGCCCGCGGCGAGCTGGTGAACACCCCCGCCCTGCTGGAGGCGTTGGAGAACGGCCGGGTCTCCGGCTACATGACCGACTTCCCCGCCGAAGCACTGCTGGGCAGGCCGGGCGTCATCTGCACCCCGCATCTGGGCGCTTCCACCCCGGAAGCCGAAGACAACTGCGCTGTCATGGCCGCGCAGGAGATCAGCGATTACCTCAAGAACGGCAACATCACCCACTCGGTGAACCTGCCGGAGGTCGTCCAGCCCCGTGCGGGCGGCCGGCGCATCTGCATCATCCACAAGAACGAGCCCGGCATGATCAGCCAGATCACAGCGCTGACCACCGAGGCCGGTCTGAACATCGAGAACATGGTCAACAAGAGCAAAAAGAACATGGCCTATACCATGCTGGATGCCACCGGTGCCGTGAACGCGGCTCTGGCCGACAAGCTGGCGGCGATTCCCGCTGTCATCCGGGTGCGCATCCTGTAATTTTCTGCCATTCTCCGTTTCCTATATTCCTGATCGCTGCATCCGCAGCCCAAAAAGCCTGAGGCCTTTTCTGCAAGGTCTCAGGCTTTTTGGGCTCTATTCTCCCGCAAAGAGGACGGTGCGGCCGTCCTCCTGCGCCGTCTGCATCGCAAATCGGACGGCATCCCGCCCGGTCATCGGGTCCACGATGCCCAGCGTGATGCGCCGGTCCTGCTCCTCCCACCAGCGGCCCGGCACACCGGCCAGTTTCGTTTTCACGGTCTGGCAGCCGCCGGGCAGCAGATCCGGCAGAGAAAGCGCCAGCGGCTGGGCCTCCACGGTCGTGCCGTCCGCCTCCTCCACATAGACGTTCACGGGCCAGTCCCAGTAAAACGGGGCCGTACCATCGTTCGTAAAAGTCAGGGTCAGCACCGTGCCGCCCGTCACCCGCCGCAGCGACGCTTCCGTGACCCGCAGCCGGTAGCCGAGAGCGGCCAATACGGCATCATATCCCTCCCGGAAAGCGATTTCCGCCGTCTTCGGCCCCAGAAAGCTCATGTGCGACTGCCGGATGAGGGAAACGGTCCGGCTCAGGTCGGTGGTGAGCAGCTGCTCCATCGAAAGTCGGCTGGTCAGCTCCCCGCCGATGGGGGCCGTCTGCCAGGCATCCGGCATGGGGACCAGCCCCTCCGGGTCGCCCTCATACCAGCCGCCGCAGGCGATCCAGCCCAGCCACTCTTCGGTGTCTTCGGGCAAGCCGGTCATGTCGTTGTAAAGGCCGAGCCCGTGTTCGGCCGCGAACCGGAAGGGCCGCCGCATCAGCAGCGCAGCCTGCGGGAATGCCTCCCGGTAAAGCGCCGCATAGCGGTCCCGGACAGCCTCATCGGGCATGGAGGGAAGCCCCTCCCCGGACTTGACGTGCCACTCGCCCCAGTGGCCGAGGCTCCCCAGCTCCACATAGCTGACGAAACCGTCGGCCCCCAGCCGCTCCCCCACCGCCCGCAGCAGCCGCTCGTGGGCGGCAAAAAACACAGGGTCGGTGTAGTCCGGCGCATAGCCCTTTCCGTAGGCGATGTCGTACCAGCGGCCGGTGCCGGTCTGTTCATAGAGCCAGTCCGGGATGTCGAGATGTGCTTCGTCCCCCGGCTCATCGCAGGAGATGCGCAGCACCAGATGGACTCCCTGCGCCCGCAGTTCCGCCAGATGGCAGGTCTGCTCGATGGCCTCCCAGGCGTAGGCCCCCTCTTCGGGTTCCAGCTGCCGCCAGGTCAGTCCCAGATAGCGCAGGGTGGCACCCTCGGTGCCGCTGTCCAGCACACCGGGCGCATAGCCGATCTGCGCATTGGGGAAGGCGCTCTCGTCCGGCAGATAGGTCACGGTCCGCTTCCGCCCCGCCCAGACCAGGCACCCGGCCAGCAGCAGGCAGGCGGCCGCCGCAGCGGTGTGCCGCTTAGCCATGGTATTCTCCGTTGTACTGGATCATGGTCACGTCCTCCACGCCCTCGATCTCCTGCAGCCGGTCGGTAACATCCCGGACATCGTCCCTGCAGCAGACCTCCACCGCCATCTCGACCGCCTCGCCCCGAAGCGTCTTTGATTTGACCGCGTACCGGTTCCGCCCCAGGGCACGGACGATTTCATCCCCCGGCTTTTCGCCCTGATAGTGCAGCACCGCCACATAGATGCGGCCTGCCGTCTGCCAGCGGGAGAGCAGGGCGAGGACCCCGATCATCACCGCAGACGCCGACGCGGCCAGCAGGTACATCCCCGCGCCGGTGGTGATGCCCGCCGTGATGGCCCAGAACAGATACAGCAGATCCAGCGGGTCCTTGACCGCCGTGCGGAACCGCACGATGGACAGTGCGCCCACCATGCCCAGTGAGATGACCACATTGGAGCTGATGGCCAGCGTGACCATGCAGGTGAGCACCGACATGCCCACCAGCGTCATTGCAAAACTGCGGGAAAAGAGGACCCCCGCATAGAACCGCTGGTAGACCCAGTAGATGAGCGCCCCCAGCAGCACAGCCGCCAGCAGAGCCGCCGCCATCTGCGGGACATTGTAGGGACTGAAATTTTCCAGCACCGATTTTTTGATGAAATCCTTCACACTCATAGCGTTGTTCCTTTCGCATTGGTTCAGCCCTGCCAGCCGGAACTGCCGTGGCAGTAGGCCGTTTTGTCGCAGCAGAGCACATATTTGGACACGGCCGTCCACTCCTGCGCTTTGGGCGGCAGCAGCTCCCGGAGGGTCTGGGGCAGAAATTCCGTAAACTTCACCTCCATCACCAGGGTGCCGGGGTCCAGCACCGGCAAAGTGGGCAGGTGCGGGTCGAACAGGTCCCAGCCGCCCACTGCCGCCCGGACGTCCCGGTCAAAGGTGATGCGCACCGTTCCCTCCTTCTGCACCCACGGTTCCCGCTCGTAGTCCACGACCACGCGGGGCCGCAGCAGGTTGGAGACGCACTCGAAGTAAAACTCCCGGCAGAGCGGCTGCGGCGAAGCGAGCAGGAAGCCGTAGTCCCCGCTCAGAAGTTTCTCCAGCTCCGCACGGGTGAGGGCGGCCTCCTCTTTGCAGATCCAGCTGCCCACTTTTTTCTTCCGCTCCAGCCGGATGACGGCATCGCTGCCGTTGTAGATGCGGATGCGGTATTTTTTGCGGGCCAGGATGCCCGCATCCTTTTCGGCATAGGCGGAGTTCCAGCAGTCGTCAAAATAAAGGCTCCGGATGAGATACCCGCCCGGCCCGGCGTGGGCGTCCCGCTGCAAAAGCGGCGCGAGCCGCAGCTCCAGCGCCGCCTTTTCGCCGTACGAGATCCGGTACTTCAGCTCGTGGCGGTAGCGTTCGCCGGTGCGGGTGCGCAGCTGCGTTTTTGCGTGGACCGGTGCGGGGAAGATGGTCTCACTCTTCATACAGGTCCTCCGTCACGCTGCCGTCGGCCTCCACAAAAAAGCTCTTCATGCCGTAGGCCTTGCCGGTCTCCATCACGTAGTAATCAAAGGCATCCTGCGTGTAGCCGGAGGCGTTCGTCGCCCGCACCCGCAGGAAATAGTGCCCCGCCGGGAGGGCATAGACCACCGTTTCCGGCAGCCGGATGTCCGCCTCCGACCAGAACGTTGTCGTGAACTGGTAGTCCTTCGCCAGCTCGGCGGTGTAGACGATGTCCTCGGCGTTCAGGTCGAACGAGGCATCCCACAGCAGCCTCAGCTGTTCACCGGCTGGCTCCGGCATCCCGATGTAGAACGGCATCGGCTTGTGCAGGCTCTCACGGTAGGCATCCCGGTTCTCGGTGATCTCCCGGTGCAGCCCTCTGGCCACGGTGTCGTACTCAGTCCGGCTCAGCGGCTCGTGGAGGATATCCGGCTGCTGCCAAACGAAGGGCTCCACCACGCTGCGGTACTGCGCCGTCATCTCCCCGATGCGTTCCGCGCTGCAAAAGCGGAATAGTTCCTCCACGGCGGCGTCCAGCTTTTCCCGGAAGCACCGGGTCTGCAGACAGCGGCGGAAGAGCACGTTGCCCCAGTAGTTGCTCACGCCCCGCTCCCAGCTCAGGCTGTCGGAATAGTTCCGGAACGCCCACTCGGTGCGGGGAAGCATGGCGTCGTTGTCCCAGTCGAGGATATACCACCGCGCGCTGTTCAGCGGGCTGTAGAGGTACATGTTCCGGCTCTGGGTGTCGGTGTTGCCCATCAGGAGCTGAAACGCCATCCAGTAGGCGATGTTCTCGGTGTCGAAGGTCGTCTCAAAGAGTTCCTCCATCGGCACGGTCTCGTCGTTGAGCGCTTCCAGCATTTCGATGAGCTTTGTGTGGTCGTCGCTGCCCTTGATCTCCAGATGCTGTTCAAAGGCGACCGGGTCATAGGCCGGGTCGGTCTTCCGGCGGATGGCGTCCTCATACCGAAAAAACTCGAAGAAGTTCACCTTGTACAGCTGGCCGTTCTGGTCCAGCCCATGGGCCTTCAGGGCGGTCGGGTTCAGCTGCTCCACCTGGGTATAAAGCCCATAGTCCACAAAAGCCCCACTGTCCGCCTGAGTCAGGTCCTTCACATACAGATGCACGAACTGGGTGCGCAGGCCCACCATCTGAGGGATGCCCCGGATGAGGTCATACGCCATCTTGTTGCGGAAGCGCAGGCCGTCGCCCTGATGCTTGTTCAGTGCAATGGTCCGCTGGCCCCGCCAGGTCCCCTTGTTCTTCTTCAGCTTGATCTTATAGTTTTTCTGGGCGTTCCGGCTGGACGTCTGGCCGCGGATCTGGACCGTCGCGTTCGGCACCGTCTCCCCATAGCCCACCTCCGAGAGGAGCGGGCCGTTCTCGTCTCCCACCTGCAGCAAGGCCGCCGTCTGGTAGCGGGGCACCTGCATGTACTCGTAGTCGTAGACCGAATAGGAATTGATCTCCGCCCAGGTATGGTCGGTGTTCTCGGCTTCGTTCCCACGGGTGACGGTCAGATACATGGTCACAACGCCGCTGTCGTCATAGACCGTATACAGCCCGTCATTGTCCCGCAGGTGGATGCTGTCATCGGGCTGTTTTTCCACCGGCGTTCCCGAAATCGTGGAAACTTCCTCCGACGCCGCCGTTTCCTCCGCCGTGGGCAGAACGCTGCACCCCACGCAGAACCCCGCCAGTGCAGCCCCCAGGGCCAGCACTCTGCGGCGGGGGATCGTTTTTCCCTGCATCATGCTTCCTCCTTTTTCTGCAGGCTGTGCCGCTCCAGAAACAGCCCCAGCCGGGTGAATGCCCCGGCCTTTTCCTCGGCCACGACGGGCTGCTGGCCGAGGATGCGGTAGGGCAGGTTCCGGGTGAACCGGTCCAGCCGCAGCAGCGCCGTCAGGAACAGCACCGCTGCCCCGGCCAGGAACCCGAAGCCGTAATACGCCGGGTCAAAACGCAGGGACAGGGCCGTCAGCCCCGCAGCCGCTCCCGCAAAGCTCAGCGCCGCCCCCAGCGCCCCTTTGTAATCTGTGAAATAGAGCAGGATGAGCAGCACCGTGTTGCCCACCGCATACAGCCCATACCCCACGCAGAGGGTGCGGAAGTATCCGTGCATCAGGTCATTGAAGCCGAGCGGCAGATACCCCATCACCAACGCTTCCAGCGAGATGACCCCTGCCGTGGTGAACAGCTGCTTGAGGGCCGTGTAGAAGAGTTCCCGGTTCAGCACCGCCAGCATCTCTTCCCCGGCGGCGGTGATATCGCCCACCACGCCGCCGTCGTTGAACAGGCTGTAATAGGTGCGGTAGCGGGGGTAGAACTGCACTTCCACCGACACCACGAAGTTCACCGTGGTGACCAGGATGCTCAGAAAGGCCAGCAATGCCGGGACGTCGTAATACGGTGCCCCGTAGAACAGCCCCTTCACCTGCACACCGATGGGGCCCAGCCAGACCAGCACGAGGTGGGCAAACAGCCCGATGTCGGTGCACAGGCCCGTCAGGGCCAGCGGCAGAAAGCGGTCCACCCAGCGCAGAAAGAGCCAGGGGCTGCCCTGCCGGTCCGGAAAATAGCGGCAGAGCCGCCAGACGTCCAGCATCAGCATGACGCCGTACCCCAGCGCCACTGCAAAGAGAAAGCCTTCCAGCGCCGGAGCGCGCGCCAGCAGCACCAGCAGCGCCCCGGCCCCGAAGGCCGTGCCCACCGCCGCCGCAAAGGCGATGAGGACGCTGCGGTAGTCCTTGAGAGCGGTCAGAAAGCTCATGGCGTTCCAGTTCACGATCATCTCCGCAAAGAGGGCCAGGCAAAGCAGCCCCTGCAAAAGCGTCGCACCGGACACCAGCAGAAACAGCCCGTACAGCCCACATCCGCCCGCCAGCAACAGAGCGTTCGCGCCCCAGAATGAGGGCAGCACCAGCTGCTCCTGCTCTTCATAGAGCATGTCCGCCAGAAACCGGGTCACCGGCATGGCAAACAGGCTCGTCACGGTGAGCGAGGCCAGCAGGGTGTCCGTCACCATGCAGACCAGAAGGTCCTGCTCGGTCTTCGCCGCCCCGGCCCAGCTGCAGAGCACCAGGATGCCCAATTGCAGCAGCACACCCAGCAGCATCGGCCCGGTGCAGAGGATGCCCGCGCAGCCGTAGGCCCGCAGACCCGCCAGCAGCCCTTTGCGGCGGAACAGCTTTTTCAGTTCGAACCCAATTCCAGCCATAATTCCTCCGAATCCGTTTGATCCGGCAGGCCGTGCGCCTGCGCGGTCTCTGCATACAGGGCACGGTACTGCTCCAGCATCTGTTCGTAGCGGTAATCCTGCGCCACCCGCTTCTGCCCGACCGCGCCCAGCTTCTCCCGCAGGGCACGGCTCGCGCAGAGCTTCTCCATCGCGTCCGCGAGGCCCTGCCGGTACATGGGCGGCACACAGTACCCGGCCCGGCCCAGTGTGTCACCGGGGGCTCCTTCCAGCAGCTCCCGGCAGCAGCCCACATCGGTGGTCACACAGGGGCGGCGGGCCGCCAGCGATTCCAGCACCGAGAGCGGCTGCCCCTCCGAAATGCTGGTCAGGACGGTGAAGTCCAGCCGGTGCAGGTACGCGGCGCTGTCCACCCGCCCGGTGAACCGGACGTTCTCCAGCCCCAGCTGCCGGGCCAGTGCCGTGCACTCGGCCGCGTACTCCGCATCGTCCACCCCGCCCAGGATGTGGAGCCGGACGTTCTTCCGCCGGGCGCTCAGTTCCCAAAAGGCATAGAGCAGGGTCTTGATGTCCTTGATGGGAGCCAGCCGCACCAACGCCCCGATGTCCACCCAGCCGTCCTCCGCCTTGAGCGGGATGCCGCAGAAGGTCTCGTACGGGATGCCGTTCGGGATGACGACGCACTTTTCCGCCGGGCACCCCATCCCGATCTGGATGCTGCGGGCGCTCGTGAACAGGCTCGTCACCCGGAACGCCTGCCGGTAGATCTGCTCCGACAGCATGTAGAAGAATCGGATCCACCGCTCCTTGAAATCCGGCCGCACCCACTCGGCCCGGATGATCTCCTCCTCCCGCTCGCGGGTGTAGATGCCGTGTTCCGTCAGCAGCACCGGCCGGTGAAAGGTACTGCCGCCCCGGCAGGCCAGCAGCCCGCCGTATCCGGTGCAGATGGCATGGTAGAGGTCCGCTTTGGGCACCTCCCCCGTGAGCAGATAGAGCACTGGCAGCAGCATGGACCGCACCGTGTGGAACGCATCCGCAAAGGCCGTGTAGGGGTACTCCTCCGCGCAGATCTTTGTGAACATCTGCATGAACGCCCGGCTCTGCAAAAAGGCCAGCGGGTGCGCCTTTTTTTCGCCGAACAGCCGGAACAGCACCGCCCAGTCCGGGCTGCCCAGCCGCACCAGCTCCTCCAGCGCGGCCTGCTCCTCTTCGGTGAACGGCTGCGGCTTTGCCTCCCCGCGCAGCCGCAGCGCGTCATCCAGAAATACTTCGTGCACTTCCACCACGTTGGGCGGCAGCTCATAGACGAAGCGGCCTCTGTCCTTCGCGTTTGCACCGATGACCCAGAGAACAAATTCATGCTCCGGCATGGAGCGGATGCAGCTGTGCATCCAGGTAGATACCCCGCCATAGACATACGGGTAGGAACCTTCCAGCACCAGACAGATGCGCATGGTTCACCCCTCCTTTCGTTCGATGGTCACGACCGTGTTTTCCGCCTTGAGCAGGTAGAGTTCCCCGGTCAGGCAGGTCAGCTGCCCGCCGGTCACGCGGCCGGGCACCCCCTCGTTCGCGCGGAACAGCAGCCACGCTTCGTCGGTGAAATTGCCCAGCGTCAGGGTCCAGGCGTCAGCGGCGCTCTGCAGCGTCACATTCACGCCCGAAAACCGCTGGATGGCCCCGGCGCACTCGCTGGCCGTCTGCATCCGCAGGCCGGGCGCTGCCGTCGAGAGCCAGGTCAGGTAGCGTTCCAGCCCGCCCTTGTAGACCTCCCAGCCTTCCGCTGCGCCGCGGTCCACGTCCAGCAGGTCATCCGGGTGCATGAAGTGGGTGCTGACGAAGTGGAAGTTCAGCTCGCTCAGCGCGGCCAGCTGCATATAAGGCTCGTTCACCATGCCGCCGGACACGATGCGCGGTTCTTCCACGATGCCGTCCGCTGCCACGCCAAATTCCTGCACATAGGGCAGGTCGGTGCCGTCTTCGAGGTAGGAGCTGGCGATGGTGCGCACCTGCGGCACCCGCTGGCCTAAGATCGTCCGCCCGGAGGCCGACAGGATGTTGGACGGCGGCACATACACCGAACCGGCGGCATAGGGCAGGACCGCCCGCTGGAACGCCGTCAGCTCGTCCATGGCTGCGACGATGGCGTCGGCGCTGGGCCATGGGTTGTAGTCGTACAGACCGGCGTAATCGGTCTGTGGCAGAACGAGGGGCTGGTGGTTGTAGCCGTGGAAGCCCACTTCCCCGCCCTGCCGCAGCAGCAGCCCGCCAAAATAGCGGAACGGCTGGGTATCGCTCTGGCGGAGGGGCGGGTCGGTGGTGTCGTCCTCATAGTTCTCGATCATGACGCCCGTGTACCGGATGCCGAACCGCTCGGCCAGCTGGACGAGGTCCGGCCACCAGACCTTGGCGTAGAAATCCGCGATGCTCAGGCCGTAATCCTGCCGGATGTACTGGCCGTCGCCCTCCGGCACCGGCGAGGGAAAGTCGTCCAGAAAAAAGACGGCGCTGTTGAGCACCGGGTAGGCGCAGGCCTCCCCCAGCAGGCTGTACGAGGCCGCATAAAAGCCTCGCATGACCTTGTCGTAGACGCCGATGTTGTCCACCACCACCCGGCCCTCGCCGAGTTCGGTGCTCCAAATCAGCGGGACGCCCTCGTCCCCGGTGACGGCATACACCGCCGCATCGTCACGCAGCTGCACCGCCATGGAGGATTCGAACGGGTCGCTCAGCTCATACCGCTGCCCGCCGCCCAGCAGGAAGCCCTCGGCCGGCACGATGCTCTCGGCCGTTTTGCAGTTCCACGCCGAGGCCAGCACCCCAAGTTTCTGGGCCACCACATCGAACGCCCCGCACTTTTCGGGTGTCATCGCAAAGAGAACATTGCCGCCCTGCTCCACCCAGTCCATCAGGTCGAGCAGGCGCAGGCCCAGCGGCTCGAAGTTCGGCACCAGCACCACGATGGTCTCGTAGTTTTCAAAGGCCGGAAGTGCTTCCGGAGCGGTGTCGGCAAGGTCTGCGGCCTCGGCGGGGACCTTCATATCCTGCAGGATCTGTTCCAACTGTTCTTTTGCCTCTGCCACGCTCACCTGGCGGCTGTCGCAGAGCAGCAGGCAGACGGGGGCCTGCCCCGCCAGTGCTTCTTCCTTGGTCAGGGCATGGTCGAGCGCCCCGATCTGAACATGGGCCGCGGTGTACTGCACCCCGCTGCGCTCCGCAAACAAAGCCCCTGCCAGCAGCAGGAACACCAGCCAGACCAGCAGCAGCCTGCCCCACCGGAACCGCCCCTTCCACAGCCGGTTCATGCGGCACCTCCTTTCCAGAACGCCAGTTCCTGCCGCCCCGCAGCGCTCAGGTAGACCTGGGTGCGCTCCATCTGCTGCAGGATGCTCCGCACTTCGGCACCGCTTTTCCGGGCGGCGGCGCTGCGCAGCCGCAGCAGCCAGGGCGTTTCCCGCACCGGCCAGCGGCGGACCAGCTCTTCCAGCGTCTGCTCCGCAGCCTTGTACTCCTGCAATTGCAGCTGCACCTCTGCCAACCGGCAGCCGAGGCTGTAGCCCTCCTCTTTGGGGCTATCGACCAGCTGCAGCTTGAGCAGCCGCTCCAGCTGTCGGCGCTGCAGTTCGGCTGCGCGGCCCTGCGCCAGCCCCAGCTTCAGCGAGCGTTCCAGCGCGTTGGCGTAAGCCGCCAGCACTTCCCGGTCGTTCGGGTCGTCGGCAAAGCGGCGGGCGTCCTGCTGCAAGGCAAGGTCCGCCTGCTTGGAGATCTGTGCCATGGCCGTGGCCGCGTAGTGCACCACCTCGCTGTCGTCGTTCATGCGGGCCTGCTGCAGCAGGTCGTAATACTGCACCGGGTCCTCCGTGAGCACCGACAGGATCAGCTTCCGCCGCTGCTCGGCAGTGTCCAGGATCAGCGCCTCTTCCAGTGGCACCGTTGCCGCCGTGCCGGCCCGGTCTTCGACCCGGATGCTGCGGTGGAGCTCATCGTCTACCCGCAGTTTTTCCACAAGGTCTGCGTGCAGTCCGTTCCGTCTCATACCCGCACCTCCTGCTTTGCTGCGGGCTTCGTTCCGGCCCGCACCATGGCCGTTTCGGCCAGCCCGCAGAGGATGCGGAACATGTTCTGGTAATAGAGCGACAGCTGCTCCCCTGCCGCATCGTGCAGCAGGATCAGCGCCCGCAGCTCCCCGTTTTCCCGCACGGCCGCGCCGAACATGGGCAGGCCGGGCGTCAGTTCCCGGTTCACCCACAGCCCGTCCTGCTCGATGCCACGCAGCACCGGGCCAAGGCCCGTGCCTTCCAACAATTGCGGGCAGCGGGCGGCAAAGTCCGCGCTGCAGGCGGCCCGCCGGGCCAGATGCCGCCGGGCGTCCACGCGGTAGACCGCCGCGCTGTGATTTTCGAGCACATCTTCCAGCACTTCCACGATCTTCTGGGGCAGCTCCTGCGCCGGGGCCGCGTCCAGCGCTTTGGTCACGGCATACACCTTGCCGAAGCTGTCTCTCCGGCCCAGGATCTGCCGCCGGAACGAGCGCTTGTCCTCCAATGTATCCTGATACAGCTGCCGCACGAACCGCAGCCGCTCTTCCAGCAGTTTCTGCTCCTCCTCGGCAAAGCGGAGGTCCTCGGCGCTGCGCAGCTGCACATAGCCGCACACCGCCCCCACCACGAAATACACGAGGAAAGCCAGCCAGTTGGACGGCTCGTAAAAGAGCAGCAGCGGCGACGCGCCCTCGGCCCAATAGCCCGCCGCCAGCGAGAGCGACGCCAGAAACGCCGCCGCCACGCCTGCGTTCAGGCCGTAGACATCGGCGATGAGCACGATGAACGCCAGCCGGAAATCCACCACCCGGAACTGTGCCTGGGTGCTGGTCATCCGCACCAGCAGTTCGGATACGCCCCAGGCCCCCAGCAGTTCCAGCACCGGGACCAGCAGCCGGTGCCGCGCGGCAAAGCCGCTGAGCCGTTCCGGCCATTTTTTGCGGCGGGGCTGCTTTTCCTGCCGGAAGAACCGGGGCAGGTCGTCCAGCAGGTCGTACCGGGGGAACCACCCATACGCCCGGCGCAGCTGGCCGTCGTCGGGCGGATACTCCCGGATCAGGTCGCTGCCGTAGGTCACGGTCAGGCCGGGGCAGAGGGCTTTCCACGCCTCGCCCAGCTGCTCATAGTTCCAGTGGAAGACCACCGGGGCGGTCAGACTCTCCCACTCCGGCGTCCAGTTGTCGAACACCCGCAGCACCAGCTCGGACAGGTCTTCCATGCACAGAGCCGCCACCGGGGCAAGGGCCTGCTCTTCAAAATGCAGTTCCCCGCTCTTCGGGCGGGTCAGCAGCTGCGCGATGCCCACCGGCGCACCGGTGCAGTCGGTGCCGTAGAGATAGGGCAGGTGCAGCACCTTGATCTGCACCCTGCTCGTCTCGGCGTAATGGCGGCAGAGAGCCTCCGCCGCCTGCGCCAGCACCGATTTGCCGATGAACGGCGTCAGCACGGCTTCCGGCCCAGCCAAATAAAGCAGCTGGCTGGGCCGCTCCCGGTTGGCCTGCAAAACACGGCGCAGGCGGTCCAGTTCGCCCTCCTGCTCGCTGTGCGGGGTCAGATACTCCGAGAAATAGACGATGCGGTCAAACTCGTAGCTGTCCACCAGCTGGCCGATGCGCTCCTTGCTGTCCAGCGTGATGGTCCGGATGCGCGGCGGGTGCGGCTGGCCCCGTGCGCAGGTAATGAGGACATGGTCCTCTGGGAACGCCATCTCCACCCAGGCAGGGGTCACGAAACAGGTGTTCCCGGTCAATAGAATCTCCACAGCAGTTCCTCACTCATCCTCAACGTTCTACCGGCCCGCCCCCTCTCCGGCAGGGGCGTTCCGCTAGGGCAATTATAAGCGGTGTCCGCCGCAAGGTCAAGAAAAAAGATGCGACAATACGCATATTTTTGTTCACTGTTTCGATTTACTTCGGATGCTTGCCCGCGCATTCTGCAGCATCCGACAGCCTTTTGGGCGCAGCATTTTCACACAAGTCGGAGGTGCACGTCTTCTTTCGGGTCGCTCCACTGCGCCGCATTTCGCCAAAATCCACATGGATTTGCAGAAACATTAACGAACTTTATGTTGCGTTTGTTCCAATTTTGCTGTAAAATAAAAAAATGACAGCCTTGGAAATATCAGGAAACTGTGAGGACGATAGTATGATGAAAAAGCTCTCCCGCCGCTCGTTTCTACAGGCCACCGGTGTGCTGGCAGCCACGGCAGCGCTGACCGCCTGCGGCGGCAAGGCTGAAGCCGACAAGAGCAGCAGCCAGAACGGCAAAATTCAAATCACCTTTTATCTGTGGGATCGCTCCATGATGAAAGCGCTTACTCCGTGGCTGGAAGAAAAATTCCCGGAGTATGCGTTCACCTTCATTCAGGGCTTCAACACCATGGACTACTACCGCGACCTGCTGAACCGTGCGGAGCAGCTGCCGGATATCATCACCTGCCGCCGCTTCTCCCTGAACGATGCGGCACCTCTGGCAGAGCACCTGATGGACCTGAGCACTACCGAGGTCGCAGGCACCTTCTATTCCAGCTACCTGAACAACAATCAGGAGCCGGATGGTGCGATCCGCTGGCTGCCCATGTGCGCCGAGGTGGACGGCACGGCTGCCAATGTTGATCTGTTTGCGCAGTACAACATCCCCCTGCCCACCAACTATGCCGAGTTCGTGGCGGCGATCGAGGCCTTTGAAGCGATCGGCATCAAGGGCTATCAGGCAGACTGGCGGTATGACTACACCTGTCTGGAAACCATGCAGGGCTGCGCGATCCCGGAGCTGATGAGCCTGGAGGGCACCACATGGCGCATGAACTACGAGAGCGAGACCGAGGACGGCTCCACCGGTCTGGACGATGTGGTATGGCCGAAGGTCTTTGAAAAATACGAGCAGTTTCTCAAGGATGTGCGGGTGCAGCCCGGTGACGATCGGTTGGAGCTGAACCCCATCGCCAAGCCTTTCTATGCGCGGCAGACCGCCATGATCCGCACCACAGCAGGCATAGCGGATGTAATGCCTGACCAGTACGGCTTTAACGCATCGATTCTGCCCTATTTCGGCGAGACTGCCAACGATAGCTGGCTGCTGACCTACCCCATGTGTCAGGCGGCAGTTTCCAACACCGTAGCGCAGGACGAGGCAAAGCTGGCTGCGGTGCTGAAGGTACTTGAGGCTGTGTACAGTGCAGAGGGGCAGAGCAAGATGGCTGGCGGTGCTGCCGTGCTCTCTTATAACAAGGAGATCAATATTACCTCCTCCGCTTCTCTGGAACACGTTGCGGATATCATCAGCGCAAATCATCTGTATATGCGTCTGGCCTCCACCGAGATCTTCCGCATTTCGGAAGACGTAGGGCACAAAATGATCACCGGCGAATACGATGCTAGGGCCGCATACGATGCGTTCAATGAGCAGCTGGTCACCCCCAGAGCAGACCCCGAAGCCGAGGTGCTGTTCACCCAGAACACCGCATACTCCATCGACATGACCGACCACGGCAGCGCTGCGGCTTCCTCGCTGATGAACGTCCTGCGCGCCACCTATGATGCGTCTATTGCAGTCGGCTATTCGCCGCTGGTGTCCACCTCCATCTACTGCGGCGATTACAGCAAGCAGCAGCTTTTGTGGGTGATGGCTGGCAACTACGCTGTCTCGCAGGGTGAATATACCGGTGCAGAGCTGCGGCAGATGATGGAGTGGCTGGTAAACGTGAAGGACAACGGTGCAAACCCCATCCGTCACCGGAATTATATGCCCGTGACCAGCGGTATGGAATACAAGGTGACCGAATACGAGCTGGGCAAGTTCCGTCTGGAAGAAGTCACCATCAACGGTGCACCGCTGGACGATACCGCCACCTATCCCGTATTTGTGGCGGGCACGGATGTGTGGATAGAAAATGAGGCCTACTGCAACTGCCCCATGCCGGAGAACCTGAAAACCAAGCGGACGGAATACGCCATTGAAGGGGCAGAAAGCCGCTCCTGCCTGAAGGATTCGCTGGCGGTCAGCAAGCAGTTCCCCGCCCCCTCCGAGTATCTGACCATTGTACAGGGAGAATAAACTCTTGAAGAATGAAACTAAGATGTGGTCTACGATAAAAAACCGTATCCTCGCAGTTTTAGCAGCACTGCTGCTCGGCGTCGGTATTTTGACGAGCTTTGTTGTCTTTACGGATTTCATGGAGCAAACCATCTACGAGGAAAGCACGGCACACCTTACCGAGATCTACCATCAGGCAAACCAGACCCTTTACAATAAGGTATCCTTCAACTGGGGTGTCATGCGGATGTGGACACCTTATCTGGAACGTGCGCAAAGCGATGCCGATGTCTGCGCTTTCCTTGCACAGGCAAAAGAAGAATACCAGTTTACAGACTTTTTCTTCGTCTCACGGGATGGCTCCTATATCACGCTGGACGGCGAACAGGGCTATCTTGATCTGGGTCGGACGCTGTCGCAGCTGATCCTGGAGCAGCAGCCTATCGTGGCAAACTCGGTGGTCCCGGACAAGCCGGAGATCATGGTGTTTGCAGTCCCTACGGCAAAAGGCAGCTATCAGGGCTTTGCGTACGAAGCCATTGCCGTCACCTACAACAACAAAGATCTGGTGGACTCCCTGAAGATCTCTGCCTTTGAGGGGCACGGCAGCACCTTTGCTGTGCTGCCGGATGGCCGTGTGGTGCTGGACAGCAGCAGTGCGGACATGCGCGGTGTGCACAACATCCTTGCCATGCTCAGGAATTCGGCTGGTTTTACGGCAGAACAGATCACTACCCTGCAAAAGGCTTTTGCCGCCGGGAAGACCGGCAACCTTGAGTTTTCCATCCATGGCATCGGCTATTACATGGTTTATGGTTCTGCCTCCTTCCAGAACTGGACGATCCTTGGCATTGTTCCCAAAAGCGTTGTGAACGCCAATATGAACCGGCTGCAATACACCACCATGGCCGTGATGAGCAGCATCGTGGGAATGCTGGCTGTTACAGCTTTGCTGCTGGTGGTGCAGAGCAACCGGCAAAAGCTGCGGAAAAAGGATCAGCAGCTGCTGGCCCGTGAAGAACTGTTCTCAAGCCTTTCCCGCAACGTGGACGATGTGTTCCTGATGATCGACACCGGCACCGGCAAGGTGGAATACATCAGCCCCAACGTCCGGCGCATTCTGGGCATCTCCCCCGAAGCAGTGCAAGAGGATTTCCACGTTCTATGTTCTGCCGAGGGCGATAATTGCACATCACGGCTGGACGGTCTGATGCAGATGGAGCAGGGTACGCAGCAGGAATGGGATCGGGAGTTTATCCATCAGGAGACCGGCGAGCCACACTATATCCACGTGACCGGCTTTATCAATGAGGTACAGGGTGCAAAAAAGTGCATCGTGGATCTGTCTGACCGCACAGGCGAGCACCAGACCACGCTGGCGGTGGAAGCCGCACTGGAAGTAGCCGAAAAGGCCAGCAAGGCCAAGACGGACTTCCTTTCCAACATGAGCCACGACATCCGCACCCCCATGAACGCCATCATCGGCATTACCACCCTGATGAAAAACGAGCTGCACGAGCCGGAAAAGCTTGCCGAGCATCTGGGCAAGCTGGAAAGCTCCGGTCAGCTGCTGCTGGGCATCATCAACAATATTCTGGATATGAGCCGCATCGAGAGCGGCAAGACCACCCTGAATGTGGAAAAAATGAACCTGCCCCAGCAGGTCAGCCAGCTGGACAGCATCATCCGTCAGCAGGCAGGCCAGCGCCGCCAGACCTTTACGGTAAACACCCATCTGCAGCACGAAAACGTACTGGCAGACCCCAACCGCCTGAATCAGGTGCTGATGAACATCCTCTCCAACGCGGTCAAATATACGCCCAAGGGCGGGCATATCCGGTTGGAGGTGGAAGAGCTGCCCCGGAACGAGCACTACGCCCGGTACCGCTTTGTGGTGCAGGATGACGGCATCGGCATGAGCGCGGACTACCAAAAGACCCTTTTCGACCCCTTTACCCGTGAGGAGCGCTCCGGCACCAACAAGGTGCAGGGCACGGGTCTGGGTATGGCTATTACCAAAAGCGTCATAGACCTGATGGGCGGCTCCATCAGCGTGGAGAGCGCCACCGGCAAGGGCACCCGCTTTGAGGTGGTGCTGGAATTTCCCATTGACACCGAAGCGGACACGGTGCAAAAGGCGCAGGCGCTCCCGGAGGAAGAAGAGACCACTTCTCCCCTGTCCGGCATGAAGTTCCTCTGCGCCGAGGATAACGCCATCAACGCCGAGATTCTACAAATGCTGCTGGAAACAAAAGGCGCAAGCTGCACCATCTGCCCCAACGGTCAGGAGATCGTGGACGCCTTTGCCAATGTCAAGCCCGGCGAGTATGACATGATCCTGATGGATGTGCAGATGCCGGTGATGG
>OGJH01001625.1_pt1 | contig 18017 bp, 16 predicted proteins | sample 1572021 | NCBI WGS metagenome assembly OGJH01 (sample SAMEA2582098, study PRJEB24529) | metagenome | biome: Human gut stool | place: China | collected 2011
TATCCTTCCCACTACCGGGCGGATTCGGGACTTTAACCCGTTAGAAACGTGCGCCTCTAGGCGCACTATGTTAATAAGCGGGACACTCTTTTATGAATGTCCCGCTTATATACTTAATCTTCTTCAACCATATCAAATAAACTAAGCTGTTCTGTCTTAAAATCAGACAACACCATCTTCTTTACTTCTTCTCCCTTAATATGCTCACCTTCAACCCTTTGAATACCATTTCGAATATTAGAATCGACCAGCTTCAATACATATATATTGTCAAATCTGTTATATATTGAATCTCCTCCTAATCCTGATAAGCATATGAGCTGCGTGTTTGTTTTCTTTGCCATCTCCATAAGAGGCTTTAACAAATGTGCTGAATAAGTCTGAGCAAATGGATTGTCCATTATAAGAACTTTTCCTTCCTCTGCTGTTGAGAACAAGTCACTTTCATCCCTTCTCATATAGCTAAGCAGGCATGTAAGAATAACGAATGCTGACAGGAATCCTTCGCCGCCTGAATTAGATGAAACTTCTGCCCACGATATTGGCACCTCTTTTTCAGCCTCTATTTTATATAGTTTTATTTTAATATTGCGAATACCAATTACATCATCATACAGATTTTTTGTTGATATTGTATTACCTAAATATTCTGTAAGATTCTTATTATTCTCTATTGTTTCAATACCATGTTTTACAACTCTTTCAAAGAAATCGTGAAGCTGTATCCGGTAATGCTCCTTCTCGCTATCCCAGTCAGGAACCTGTATTCTTAACATTTTTATATTTCTTCCCCTGACATTTATAGTAGAATTCTTATCTATCATTGCAACATTGGCATTAACACTTTTTATGTATTCAAGGAACATTTCTTCAACATTTTTCTGCTCACTGTCAATATTTGCCAGATCAATTGTAAGCTTCTCTAACTGACTTTCATAAGTAGCTTTATTAACATCATACTGCAGGGAAAGATTATGAGGATTACTAATCTGTGTCAAGAGACTTTCAAATGTTTTCTTAAAATAAACATCCTGATATTCATTCTTCCCTTCAATATTTCTTATTTTCTCTGAAATATTGCTCTGTTCATTAGAAAGTGCCTCTTTCGAATCAGCAAGTTTTCTTCGTATATCCGCCTGATATCTGTCTAAATCTGACTTTGCTATTGTAAGCAAATCAGGAATATTATTGAATAATTCGGACATTTTATCCTGTGTAACCTCAGGCTTAATATCAGAATATTCTGACACGCCACTTAATTTAGCAGATAAATCATTTTTTCTTGATGTCAGATTATCAATTTCTTTTCTTATAACACCAATATCATGCTTCTTAAGATTTATTCTTTTATCAAATTCAACATCTGCAATCAAATCTTTTGACAGCAGTTCTTTATATCCTGTTTTTTCTTCAAGCTGCTTATATCCATAATCAATATCCTTGTTTATTCCCGCAATAACACCCGCAAGCTTATCATTATTCTCAATTGCTGCATTAAGTGCAGTTCCTGTCTTATTAATCTGCTCCTCTAAGTGTTCATACTGTTCATCAGAAAAATATACATTTTCATATTCTTCTTCTGTAATATTATTATTGGTCTTTTTAGAAAGGTCATTCTCTTTATTGGTAACTCTATGTGTAAGCCTTTTTAATCTGATATTAAGTTCGTCTAAAGAGTCTGATACTTCCTTGGTAAGTGCGTTATACTTAGCTTCAAGCTCCTCTGGTACAATATTATTGTAAGCTTCTGCATTTACGCACAATTTATATGAATTAAACCGCTCCATTTGAATCTTATTTTCATTGATACTTTCTTTAAATACAGTTCTTTTTGATTTCAGATTCATTAAGACATTTCTTAAATCACTTATCTCATTATCAACAGCCTTATTCTTCTTTTCCAGTTCCTGAAGCTCATTTTTAACACGAATAAGTGAATTGAGATTAACATTATAACTCTTATATTTATCACATAATTTATCAAATTCCTCAGACCTGATATTATATTTTACTATCAGATTCTCACTTTGCTTAATTAATCTGTTATTTCCTTCATTTTCATCTGATAATGTATCTTTTTCACTTCTTATCTGTATCTGTCTCTTCTTTAACTGTGCCTCCTGCTCCTTATAATCTTCAAGTTTTTTCTCAGTGGTCTCATACAATCCTATAGAAAATGTCTGATTTTCAATTTCAATTTTATATTTACTGAATATTTCTACATCATCATTCTTTGACTGTATCTGAACAGACAAATTATTAATTCTGCTCTGAATATCAGCAAGCATTTTATCTAACTCCGCCTTATCAAGCAGATGATTATTGAACATAATAAAGAAATGTATATTTCCATATGTTGTAAAGTTGTTTTTAGCTTTATCAAATGGCTTCTCCAATTCTTCTCTTATTATTATAGGTATTGGAAAACTTGTATATATTTTTTCATCAATAAGCTTTATTCTTTCAAACGCATTTTTGTCCATTATTATAGAATACGGAATAAACGGATTATTTTCTACTAGCTTACCATTACTCTCCTGTGTTCTTCCATTCTTATTAAGCCATTCCATACCATATACATATCTGATATCGTTCTGCTCGCAATAGTTTCTTACATTATCCGGAAGTTCTATTGTCTTTCCTTCTTTTAATTGTGCATACTGTTTTTCCAGTTCACTCTGTGACATAACAAGCTTCTTCTTGTCAATTTCCAATTGATTAATATTGTTCACAAGGCTGCTTATAATGACATCTGGTCTGTCCAGAGCCAGCTCATCCAGTCCTGCATATTTAAGGATTTTTATTCTGCTATTCTTCTGATGTTCAAGGTCTGTCAGAATATTTTCCTGTTCAGACATTTTATGCTTCACATCACTTATATCAGCTACAATATCCACTTCTTCCTGTAAAAGTTTTCTTGCTTTTATATCAAGTTCGTTCTTTTTCTTATATAATCTTGAAAGTCTGTTATTCTCTTCCTGCTTTTCTTCATCCAATTCTTTTTGCTTTACTTCAAGTGTTCCTTCTTCATATAATCCAAGGATGTTTCTCTTTATGTCACACGAAAACTTCCTGTTAAATGCTTCCTCAATATCATTATATGATTCAACCGAATTCTTCAAACTTCCGGTTTCAATGCTTTTCTCCAGTTTAATTCTTTCATTATTCTTTTTATCTGTGTCAAGATTATCCAGCATATGCTCTTTATCAGATATGTCTTTATCATTATTATCCCGTTCTTTAATACTGCTTTGCATTTTTATGGAATAATGCTCATACAATGCATGTCCGATTTGTTCAATTTTATCCTTATTAGACTCTGAATTTTTTAAAAGTATATCTATTTTTCCTTCTACTTCCACCTTTTCTGCTTTTATATCTTTTAATTCCTGATAGAGTTTATTGCAGTCATATATAGATAACTGTCTTGTTAATTTATCCTGTGCATTTTTTAATCTTGTAATTTCAACTTCCTGTACACTTCTCTCTGACACAGCTTCATCTTTACAATCAATATACCTGTATATTTCATATGATATTTTTTCATACAATATCTGATTAATATATTTTTCAATTTCTAAAAGCAGATTACTTTTATCGTCAAGATTAGCCGTAAGAATCTCTATTGCCTCATTTAATTTCTTTACATACAGAGCCATTCTCGCCGTATGTTCGCATCTATCCTCATCTAATCTGACATATCTGTCTATGTCTTCTTTAAATGATTTAGTATCTTCAAAATATTTTTCTATCAGTGCCTTTTTTTCTATCTTTGACTGGTTGCTCCTATACTGTTCTATAAATTGAAATGTCAGTTTTCTAAACTCGTCTATCCTGTTCTTTTCCTGATTAAGCTTGTCCTCTATCGGCTTTAAAAACCAGTTTTCAACAAGATCTTTTTCATCTTTAGAATTACTAAACAATTCTGATAAACCTGATTCTTTCTGATTAACTTTTCTTATAATACTTTCCCATTCCTTATTGTTAATCTGATATTGGCGCAATGTCCCAAAATACTGTCTTCTTCCATAACTGCTGCCCATATCGTAAATTCTGAAATCGCCTTTTTTATCTTTACTTATATCTTCAAACAGCTTTTTACATTCCATAAACCCTTTTAATATTTTTCTGTTTCCATCCTGTTTTACAACTGGTATATTATCAATATCATAATGGCATCCTTCTGAATAACTTCCTGTAAATGTATACATTTCCAATTCTTCTGCATCATTGTCTTCTTTCTGGTTCTTCCTTACCATCATGCCTGATAAAAATCTTGTAACATTATTATCAAGCTGCCACTCTGTCATAATAAAAGTAGGTCTGTTTGTTGTAAAATAACTTTTGAACTGTCTGTCGCCAAGATCTCTGTAAGACTTATTAACAAACTGACTCATAATCATCTGTACAAGTACACTTTTTCCACCACCATTGCGCAATGATATTAATGTACTCTCTCCACCAAAATCAAATGTCTCATCATCAATTTTTATTGTGTCATGATTGTATGAAAGATTTAGTATTCTGATTCTTGAAATCTTACTCATTTTTTACCCCCAGTGCTTCCATTATTCTTTCATAATTATCTTTATTTAATATCTTGTATTCCATAATATTATCCAACTTTGATGTAGTCTTTATCATTTCATCTTCTTCAACAAAAATAATCAACTCTTGTTTTTCAAGGAATTTGCATATTCCACTTACAAATCCTTCTTTGGTTGTCTTCATTTTAGTATTGATTTCTACACTTTTTAATGCCTCATATGCTTCACTCATACTTTTATAATCCAACACATTTTCATATAATTCTGTATATATATTTCCATCTTCTGCCTCTCGTTCATTCTCAAACCCGACGCCTGCTTTAAGTCTCTCAGATATAATATTCTGCAATTCTCCCAATTTAAGAAATTCTCTTGATTTACATGAACTCCCCTGGCCATCATAGAACTCTGCCATCAATGTAAGAATCACAAACTGTGACAAATAATAATCTTTATCTGTAGCTTTAGATTTGCATAATTCTCTCTTCAAATCTGCTTTAGTAAACCCAAGATACTTATTGTCTATATCAGGCATCAGATATATTGTACTTCCGTATCTTTCTATCTTACTGTCAGCAATCTGTGCCTGATTCTTTACAAGATTCATTACTTCTTCTCTTTCAACATATGCCCTATATAAATCACTTGCATTACTATCATTATCACTTAGTGCCCCATGACACAACAGATAATAAAATATTTTCTGACTGTATGTTATATTCTCCGCTTCGTATGCCATCTTTTACCTCTCTTCGTATCTAAATCCTACATTAGAACATTTAAAATTCTTTAAATTACCTGCCTCATCTTTTACATGTTTAAAATGTATATACTGTCCATCTTCTATCTGATAAACATATATTTTCTTTATATTTCTGTATTTAGGATTATCCATTATTCCCAGCAGCATTTCATTTAAAATAAATCCATCTGAGGTATCCATAAGATATTCGGTCTGTTCTTTCCTGAGTTCGCCTATATCTATATTCCCCTCCGTCAGAAGCTCAATTATCACCTCACGGAATATTTCTGCAGTCGGAATAAGAATTTCTCTTTCTTCTTTCGTAAATCTTTCATTGAGAAATTGAAGGGTGATTTCTTGATTTTCCAGCAACATATCAAGAATTACCGTGATACATTGTTCATATTTTTTCATTCTTTCCTGCCTTTTTCTCTCTTTCTCTCTGTTAAATTCTTCCTCGTCAAAATCCAATTCAAGGTCTTCTTCATCAATGTCCGATTTTTTCAATCTCTTCTGATATTCAAGCATTTTCTCTGGATTAAATATTTTATCAGGCATACTCATAAATAAAGGATTAAAAATTTTATCTGCGTTCTTAAGCAGGCTTGCATCTTTTAGTATTTCATCATAAACATCACTTCTAAACGGAAAACGCTGAACAAGCGTCATGTTAGAATAATTTTCAAGTTCATAATCATACAGCTTCTTTAAATCAAAATGCTGACCAAGAATTTTCTGATGTTCATCTAGAGTTCCTGTAAGATAATGACCTATAATTTTCAGATTATTTAGATTTTCTTTCTCTTTTTCTGAAAACTCATCAGTATTCATCTCTTTTTCTTCAAATTCTTTAATTTTCTCATCTATAAATTCCCTGTGCATATTAAATTTCGCACGTGTGTCTGCAACAGTACTTATATTTTCTTCCATAATCTGTCTGTAATCCTCTACAGAATATGACAAAGCATTTCTTTTTATAGACAAAGCCGTCTCCTGTATTTTCTGGCTCTGTTTTCTTAACTGGTTAAAAATGTTCTTAATATCATCAACAGCTTTATTATAATCTGCCTTTTCAAGATGCAGTTTAAAAAGCATTTCATTTATTGTAAGTTTAAGATTATTCTCTACTTCCATTGTCGAAAGAATCATATTATAACCTTCATCTGTAAGATAATATGATGTTCTCTTGACTCCTCCGTCCTGATAAACGACCTTATTATCTATATATCTGATATTAATATCCTTATATTTTCTATTATCATAATCATATGCTTTGAAATACATCGAGACACCTGTATTTCCCAACACATCTTCTACTATAAATCTTGCCAGATTCATACTATTTTCATATTCCAATGAATGCTCATAATATTCATAATTAATCTCATCAACAAATGCAGCTATGTCATCTATTGTACAGTCTTCTTCTTTTAACGAATACTCCATAATATATAAAAGAACACTAAAAAGCATATTTATCTGTTCATCTCTTGTGTTAATTCCAAAACTTCTCCACTTTACCACTCTGTCTATACTATTCCCACACAACACAGAATATCTTGCCACAAACTGCATTCGTTTTCTAAAACCTTTAAGAAAATCCTTTTCCATCATCCTTGCTCCAATCATGCTCATTTAATATTTCCTGTGGTATATATTTTCCTTCTTTCAGCAAATTTAATATCTGTGCTTTCCTGTTTTCGCTAAAATAATCAAGAAAAATATTCTCTATATTGGAATTCTGTTTTTCCTTTGTAAATGGCATATTGCTAAAACCCATCTTCTCAGCCTTATCAAGCATACTTTCGTATGCTCTTACAAAAGGCTTTATATCTATACTTTTCCCTGTACCACATTTCCACTGTTTCTTTACAAGATGCTCATATATTATAATCCCCTCATAATCAATGTCACCAAAATACAACAATTCATTGCCAGCTTTAAAATACGACTCCGCACCAGAAGCATAATCCGCAAATGAATTCCATATTCCTTTACCAGCACCGTATATTAATGTATTAAATCTTATGCCAAGCACATCCGCTTCATTTATTCTTAGATACCTTCTTATATCATAAAATGTATCCTTATTCTCTATTATTAAAATATTTTGTGGAAAATCCTTAGAATGTGAATAATAAGATAAAGGCTCTGACGTTTCATAATAATTAAGCTTGTTTCTGTCTATTCCAAGCTTCTCACAGAACTTTATTCCGCCTTCTTTTTGAAAAAACTTTTCTTTTTTGAAAATCTCGAAACTACGCTCATTCATAGTTTCCTCGACAGACAATAATGACGAATTGTCTTTAAGATAATTACTGAGAAGACGCACCTTACCTGCATCTTCTTCGTATTTTTCCGGGTGCTTTCTGTAGTACTCCGTATTAACTAATGGATGAATACCAAAATCCAGTTCTTTATATATATCTGTATAATCTTTCTCGTCCTCATGTTTCCAAAACATCACTGGAAGTGCCGGCTTTCTTCCATTAGTTAAAGCACTCTTTACAGGAGCCAGCTTTCCATCACTTATTAATTCAAAGATATAATCATATAATTCTTCATAAGACAGATCTGGATGTTCCTTTTCAATATTGGAAAGATATAGCTTTGATTTCTTCATGTAGTGCTCCTTGCAGACTAAAAATGTAGAGTTAACTTTTAATTTTAGAATAGCATTTATGAGTTATATTTACAATAATTATTGTTGATAGTTTTTCAGACGTAGGAAGTAAAATATGTAACGATAAACGTCTACCCATTTTTCATTACCTCAGCTGTAACATTTTTATCATCATACCAGCACGTGCATTTTTTGCACATACTGCTTTTATGTCCAGATTATACATATCATTCAGAATAACCTAAGCAAATAACTTCTGTTATTGTATATATATCAATTATCATCATCATGTGCAAAATTTGCACATGTTAAATCATTTCCTGCCTCTTCATACATATCCTTATATGTATATATTTCAGATGTAACCATTTCCGGATATAAATATATATACTTTCTACATACACGCTTGAATAGTTCTAACATCCTGTCACTGTTACACATTCCAACCATATAATCCAGCAAATGTTCTACTTCTGATTCAGATGCTTTTCTTGCACATATTTCTTCGACTATCGGTTTATATGTAGCATATGCTAAGTCATCAAGTTCTTTTATCATGCATACTATTTTCTTAATTTCGTCATCCATAGCTTATACCATATTATCCACCTTTCCTGATATTACGCACATTTGTTTATATATAAACGTTTCCAGTACTCAGATAATCTTTTATAACTTGATGTACATACACACATTTCCACCTCTCTGATACTTTCACATTGGGGCACAAGCAAATCTTCCATATGTATCTTCAGCAACCTGCTCAATACATAAAGATGATCAACAGATGGCAGAATCATTCCCTTAAACCAGCGATATATCGGCTGTGGACATGATAACTGCAATATTTTCTGTATATCCTTTACTGTATAACCTGCTTTTTCAATCCTATATTTTAATAAGATGCCTGTTTTCTTCATATCAATATGTTCATACATATGTTGTCAACTCCTTTAGCAAAATTCACCCTCTGTCCAATCGAATGGATAATCTGGATCTTCCCAACTCTTCTCATCACTCCATATTCTTTCATGCACATGAAAACGTTCCTTCGCCAATTTTTCCTTCTCGTAGTATTCTCTATGACAGAATGGCATATATATTTCCGCTTCCTGCTCTGTACATGATGCCATATGTAATCTAGGACCATTATCTGGAAAAATAGGATCAATATCATATATCCATTTCCTTGGCTCTGCCTTACGCTGACTATGATTGTACACTCTTTCGAAATATTGTTTCCATGTGTATCTCCTGCCATATTCATCATAGATACTTACCATGCTCTTATTTTTCAGGCAAAATTCTTCCAATTCCTTAAATGTACTGATTGCCTTATGTCTCTGGAATAGTGGTCGCCAACCTGCACTCAGTTTACAAAGATGCACCTCATACCCTAAATATGGCTCATCTACAATTTCATATTCGATATCCTTGATTGTATATTCTGTTTCGACAGCAAAATGCTCCCGCATTAGCTTTTTATTTCTACTCATCAAATAAAAATTAGTTCCCATAAGATATCCACCAATCCTTTCTTTTGATTATATGATATCCTATAGGAACTATAATTGCATTGGACTGTTAGTCCAAAAGTTTATCCCTCTCTGCTTCTTTAAAACCTATACTTTGTATTCACTCTTTAATCTCCCAATGACCACTGTATCCACTTCCTTTATATGATACATTTGGCATTTTCTTAATCTTACGCTTTACTGTTGCAATACTAATTCCCAATTCTGATGCCATATCCGCTGTTGATATTTGAGGATTTACTTTTATCATTTTAATTATTTTTTCTTGAGTATCACCTTGAGTGTCATTTTCATTCACCTGTGTTGCATAATTAGTGCCATAATTCAGATTATACAAAGTCAATGTAAAATCATCATTATCTGCCACAAAGACTAACATCTTAGGCTCATCAAATTCAACCTATTCCTCATAATCTGCTAAAGCAAAAACAAGCTCGCAAACGCCCATTTTACAAGGCTTTGCGAGCTTTTGAAAATTATTCAAACTCCTCTTTGCAAAGTTGTTTTGTAGTGTTTTTCGTTGGTTTTGATAGTATAAACCAGGGAGTTTTGTCTGATTTATACCTGTTGCGTAGATTTTTAGGGGATTGTATTGTCATTTTGTTGTCATTGCATATTTCTTATCTTGCATGCATGCTATGCTTTCGTATATGTTTTCTTCATATAATCATCAATAGCATTAACGATATATTCTGGAACAGTTTCATATTTCACCATATCAAGATAATATGCATAGTCGTTCTCAATATGATAACTCTCATTTATAAATTTTACCAGCACATCCTCTTCCTTAATCTCCTTACATGGATTAACCTCAAAAAGTGCCCTAAATAGTTGTATTTTTAAATACTCATTGGTTTCTGCAAAATATAGCTCTGATAGCTTTTCTTCATTATATATCTCATTAATCAATTTAGAGTAATCAAAATCATCTATCCACTTTTTAATTTCTGCACATCCTGCTTGCACCTCGTTCTGTGGCATATCAGTATTATCCATATACCTGCACTTATCACGACCATGAATCAAGGAAGATAGAACATTATAGGCATCCAAATGATTTTCTACACCATTGTGTTCATAGTATTTTCGCAAAAAAGCGATTCGGTGGACAACACCTAAAGTATCATCTGTAACATAACTTGCCAATGCTTGTACCACCGGCTTAATATCTTGTTTGAAATCTATCTCTAATTCCTTTAATATTCCCTTACTATTTTTTATAAACATAGTATTTAAAACCTGTGCTGGTAACTTTCCTACCACACCAAAATCAATTATTGGTTCAAAGTCGTGAGTCAGCATTAATACTGTCTGTTTATAAAAACTTCTTGGCAAAGCACCACTTTGTTTAGAAAACATTCTATGAATTATCGCATACTTTTTATTTGTATCAAAAGAAGAAATGGGATCATCCAAAACCACAAGCTCCGCATTTTCACTGATGGCATAAAACATAAATAACACCAATGAAAATGCATTTCTTTCGCCCCAACTCAAATGATTCCTAATATTATCTACTTGCACTGATTCCTTATCATGTACATATTGCAAAGTTGCTATTGCTTGTCCACTTTCATCTAAATTAATCCCTACACGATAGGCTATACCAGCAGATTCAAGAAAATCATTTATATCCTTTTGTGACGTTGAAATTGTTTTCTTCAGCACACTTTGTAACTTACCTATTGCCGCTTTAATAGCATGAGCTTCTTTTCTTAATTCTTCAATAGAATTATTAATCAAATCAACTATTGCAAAAAATTCGTCATTAGAAAAGAAATTAAAAATTGTTTTTTCTAATTTCATGTTCTCTAATACCTTGTCTATATCATTAATGTCAGACTGTCTAAATACATTTTTATCAAATGACGAAATCTTATTAAGTTGATTTGATATATGTACATATTCATTCATAAATGCCTTTAAAATTGCACTTATTGCACTCTCTTCTTTCTCTTCCTTTATACATGCAATAATAGAATCAAATTTATCATCTGGCATATATTTATGAAAATTTTCAAATAAATCCAACATATTCTTCAAATTCTGTGCATCTGACTTTTTGTATGTCTCTTTGAATGTTTTCTTTTCTTCGTCAAACTCAGTTTTTAATTCATCTGAACAGTAGGGACATATTCCCTTTGTATCAAACGAATCACCTTTTGACTTCCAATCAATCCAACTAATACAAATTTGGTCATCTGAAATTATTGGACTATATTTTTTTAATTTTTCTGGAATGTTATACACATTATTTTTCTTTATGATAGCCTTATAATTCGTATTATTCTTTATACTACTTCCAGTAGCATTCAACTCAAGTTTTCCCATAAAAGCAGAAATATCGCCTTTTAATTGGATTATCTGTGGTTTTGTATCAATATCAACCTTCAATTTAGCCAATCGACTATCTAATTCAGCTCTTTTTTGTTCATAGTCTGGTGTTCTGATAAATACATCAAATGCATTATCAATCACTTTACTTTCCTTAAATACCATATTATTGACAAATTCTTCATTAAATACCTTAACCACTCGTATGTTCTTACTTAGATTAATTGTAGGAACAACCTCGTCACCGCTGCCAAACGGCTTCAACTCGGTCAAATCTTTTCCCTGACTTATCAAAGAAATCGCTGTTGATAATGATGATTTCCCAGTTCCATTCATTCCATATTTTATATTGAGTTTATTTTCCTCTAAAGTCAATTCACCATGCGAAATATTGTTGCAATTTTCTATAGTGATTTTAATCTCTCCCATGAAATTCCTTCTTTCTTCTTATTTACTCAATATTCTATAATAATCTAGTATCTCTGCTTTCTTAAACTTGTTATAATTCGCTACAATTTTCTTCAACCATTCCTCTTGCTTCTTCTTTGTTTTTTCTATCTCCGCATACTCGATATACAATGCATGTAAATAATCTTCGACATCTGTAAATTCAGCTTTCGGATTTGGTTTTTTCATTCCAATAGGTCTAATTGTGGTTACTTGATTATTTTTCACTTGTCTACTCAATCTGTAGGGTGATGTGATCTCTTTCCCTGCTACCTGCCATATTTTTCTCAACCATATGTCCCTAATAATAATATTACCTGTCACACTATCCATAACATAATGGATAATCAAATAATCCATATCTAACTTATAAGCCTCATCGGGTAATGTATTGCATACCCCTCTTACATTCCCCAAGTCAAATGCTGCAGATTTACCATACACTTTAACCTCAAGCAAATCTTTCTTATCACTTTTTTCATTCAAAAAGTAGTCTGGTGATTCTTGCAATTTTTGTGCTCTATAATATATATTTTTTTCATCCATATATGCACTTAACCATTCTTCAATTATCTGTCCTACTGAACTTGGTCTCATAATCTGCTTTTGAATATTTAAGCTCCCTGTTTTTAATTCAAAATTCGCATTAATCTTTCCTGTTGCACCAACAATACCATCTATTTGTAATTGTTTCAATAATTTTTCTGCTTTCGTTGCCATTACTTATTAATTCCTTTCACATATGCCATTATCCTATTACTCATATCTTCACCAGAATATTTTTCATATTCCACAATTACACTATCCAGCCATGCTTTAGACACTTTCGTCTGATTACTTTCGCTTAAATGCGTCTGGTATAATGCAGCAATAAATTCTTCCTTACATGAAAACGGTTTTAATGTTCCTCGGCTATTTTCTTTCCAGTTTGCCGGTCTTATATTATAAATTTGGCCTTTTTTTCTTTGGCATTTTAGTGCAAAATCCTGAGCTGGACCGGTTATCTCCCATACTTTCTTACACCACATATCCTTTATTGAAATGTTTCCTTCATCATCACTTATGTATGCAAAAATCAAATAATCACTATCCAAGCGCCATGGTTTTTCCTTCAAAGAATCCACATACCCAAAATAATTAGCCACATCAAATGCAGCATTTCGCGTTGCATAATATGTTTTCATCTCACATAAAGCTTCTGTATCGGATTCGGACAAATAAAAGTCAGGAAAAGTTTGGCCTTGTGCACTTCTAAAATAAATATCATTTTCTCTCAAAAATTGCCCTAACCACTCTTGTAAAGCATTACCTATAATGTCATTCTGTTTAATAACCACTTCTGTTCCATTTAATGATATTTTAATTTGCCCGATAGCCTCATCAATATTTCGCTCTTTTAATAAATCGATAATTCCTTGTGCACTTATATATTGCATACTATCACCACCTAAAAATACTTTTGAAAATAGATGTAGATATTATACCATATTTATCCATATTTTGCATCAAAAAGAAAAGCATTAAAGAGGACTAAGCCCTCTTTAATGCCATAGCTACTCTTTCAGAAATTGCTGCAATTACTGGAACGCATACCGTATTACCTAACAAGTCGAATGCCTCATTCTCTTTCACAATACTTAAATCATACTCATCTGGATTATATCCACATAATCTTTGTCCTTCTCGTATTGAAAGTTTCCTTAATCCTCCGTTATCAACAACTCCTAACTTTGACACATCCATCGCTACCAATGTTGGCACCATTTCATTAGGTGATAAAATTTTTGAAAACTCAAACGAAAGTTTACCAGATACAATGTTATAACCTTTAGGTTTTGATGTATCAGGTTTACGTTGCCCATCTTCTAATTTCTTTGGATGCTCATATTTTAAATATCCTTTTTTTACCAAATCATCCAACATTGTTTTTAGATTTTTATTATTATAAAATGTTTCTATTTGTTCAACCGTCAGAGGCATACCATCCATCCATTCTATTCCGATTTCTTTCGCCCACTTCTTTTTTCTTCTTTCACAAAGCAACGCATTTAATAAATCTCTCTGTTGCTTTGTTGTTTTTCCCTTTAAATCAATATCCCATGAATGAATATTATCCTTCCCTCCTCTTTTATCTTTTATTGATTTTCCAACAACTTCGTCAGGAGAATAATTATTGAATAATTTTTTTGTAAAAGTACTCTCAATTATTGGCAATCCTCTTTCCATTATATCCGAAAAAGTTGCTGTGCTCTTTTCAAAGTTTTCCAAATCAACTTTTTCATTCAATGTGCCAACTATATATATTCGCTTTCTACTCTGTGCCAACCCAAAATATTGCGAATCTAGCACCTTATAGTTAACCTTATAACCAAGACCTTTTAATTTAGCTATTATTACATTTAATGTGTTACCATTATCATGATTAACCAATCCTTCAACGTTTTCAAGTAAAAAAGCCTTTGCCGGTTTTCCTATTCCCTTCTTTTCTTTAAGAATTCTTTCTATTTCAAAAAAAAGTGTTCCTCTGGTATCTGAAAATCCTAATCCTTTTCCAGCTGAACTGAATGGCTGACACGGAAAACCAGCCAAAAGAACATCAAAATCAGGAATGTCCTTTGTTTTTATTTGTGTGATATCTCCATAAATCTTTTCATTTCCAAAATAATTTTGATATGCCTTTATAGCATACTTCTTGATTTCCGATGTAAATACACATTTTGCATGAAGCCCCTGTTTTTTTAATCCCTGCTCAAATCCTAAACGAATCCCTCCTAATCCTGCAAATAAATCAATAATTTTGACTGTATCAGCCTCTTCTTCCTTTTGTTTTTCTATTTCAAGAGAAATTAAATTTGCACATCTTTCAGAGAAGGAAGCTCCTACACCATAGTTTTCTATATCTTCTTGCTGTTCTTTCGTCAAATATATTTTACATCCTATTTTTTTCTCTGCTACAGGAATAGCTTTTCTACCAACCTTTTTTTCTTTTTCTGCTATCATACATCTGCCTCCTTCTTTACATTTTACTATATCACTTTTCTCCGCATTTCTCAACCCTCTAAATTCCTTTTTTAAGGTTCCAATCTTTCTTTTTCACCTTCCTCTCCCAACATCCTTAACCTTCTCACCGATCCACTCCATAAACTTCTCTAACAGATTAATCCCTCCAATTACAAACTGTTTCATAAACTCATACGCCTTTTCCAGCTTGTCCTTTAAGCTGCGATTTTCCTCCCGAAGAATATGGTTCTGATACCTCAGCTCTATCACCTGCTCCTTCAGATAATCATCTCCATCGACCGCACCAAGCAGTTCCTTCTTAAGCCTTTCCACCTCTTCTATTTCAAATTCAGCCCGTTCAGTCTGTAATTTTGCAGTATCCGATATCATCGTCCACTTGTCAGCCTCTTTTTTTACCACCTCAATTTCCTTCTGTTTATCTGTGAGCTTATCTACATTCTCATAATATTCCAGCCATAATTCAGAATTCTTTAAGCGTAAATCCGTTGTTTCTGACTGTAATTTCAAGTTCTCAGATATGGTATCGTTAAGCTTCTTTTGAGCCTCAGACTGTTCTTTTCTGAAATCATCTCGCTTACTTTCAATTTCTTTTTCCAGAGAATCAATCCGTTCCTCTTTTAATTTCAGAACAACCTGTGTGCCCTCCAACTCCTCCTCAAGAGCAGCCACTTCTTTTGCCCGCTCCTGCTTCTTATAATCCGGTACGGATAAATGCTTATTGTGTGTATCTTTCTTTTTCCTGTCAATTCCGTACCGACTCATAATGAGGGTAATAGGCAGGAGAGAATAACTCCCCATTATCTTTTTTCAGCTTCATAATCTCATTCTGCCACCGGATGACATCCGAGGTTCGTATATCATCCAGTTTTCTTTTCCCAAAATAAGGCAGAATCTTTGTCTCAATAATGTGCTTCTTTGTCAGGAAAGTATTGCGTTTTATTCTTGGCTCTAAATCCGTCAGATAAATATCCACAAAACTTTTGAAGCTCATACTGATACTCTGTTCCTCTTTCAGCTTGAAATTACGCTCCCATTCAAGGGCTTCACTCTTCTTGGCAAAGCCCCTCTTGGTTTTCTGTTTCCTTGCTCCGGTCAAATCCTTATAATAGGTCCTCACCTCCCACATTCCTGTCTTATTATTCTTGATAACCGCCATCTATCCCACCTCCTTATCCGTAGATTGCCCGTAGATTCGTTTCATAAAATACTGTGTACTGACACGCCCTTTTATTGTCACAAATCCATCAGCCCCAAGTTCTGCATTCAGCCGTCGTATCAATTTATAGGAATAAAATGTTTCATTGTCCTGCCTCCTTAAACTTTTCCAATCTGTAATGGTGTTCATCATCCAATTCCTTAACACCATTTTTGTAATCATATCCAAATTTTCTATAAAATTCCGTTGCTGTAATAGATGCTGGTATCTCAATTCTGCTTGCTCTTACATAAAATTCATCCGTTTCTAATGTATTTATGATTTTTCTTCCAACACCCTTTCCATGAAATTCCGGGAGGACAAAAATGGACAAAAGTATACTTTCTGTTTCACTTCCCCAAAAACTTGAGATAGAACCTGTTCCAACTATTTTTCCATCAAATTCAAAGACGTACATATGCGCATAACTTGCCACATTCAAAACCTTTTCCACATTGTAAACCTTTGCAAGTTTCTCCATTGCTGATATGCCATAATCTTTACTGTTAATCTCTAAGAAATTCCTGACAATAAGATTTCTAACCTCCTTGGCATCCTTTTCCTTAAATCTCCTTACCTCAATATAACTCTTTACATAAAATACTAATGTCATATTTTCATTTACAACTATTTCATCTCCAGTTCGAATAAATCCACATTTTTCATACAAATGGCAATTTTTCTCTTCCTGCTTGATAGTAGACAACCACCATTCTATTGTGTTCGGATAAATATCAAATAATTGTTTGATTACGTTACTGGCAACTCCTTTATTTTGAAGCTTTGGAATAACAAAAATAGGAGATATCCAATTTACATTCTTGTGTACTTTTTGCCCTTTATGCCATTTAACTCTTACAGCTCCAGCTTTCTCACCATTAAACAAAATGAAATAGAAATCCGAATTATCATCAACTATCTTCTTCGTTATTGTTCCAAGACTTTCTTTCGCCGGACTTGTAGCATCATCCTGATATTTTTCATATAAGGGCATAAACGCTTCTATCTGCAGTTTATGCAGACATTCAGCATCTTCTCTTGTTATCAGTTTAAGTTCAATTAAATCACTCATTTTCTGCACCTCTTTCTTGTAAACATAAAAAATCGCACCAAACATTCAATGTCCAGTGCGATATCTCCAATTTAATAAGATGCAATGTAGGTAAAATCTTCTCTTATATTCTGGTTTTATGCACTAGACTAAAAGACCTACAAGCTATAACCTAATGCACTATCCTTGCATGTTTATAGCCGTGTACGTCCGTAATACATGTACATATAATGTCTTGAATATAAGTTCTGATTCATGTGTATGTTCCCCTTGTTTTTGTTGAATAATATACCAGTCTTGGCAATTCATGTCAACAATCTATTTGCCATTCAGAATAATATCTATCATTTCTTGCTTTCCATTAGTATGTGCTATCCTATCATCTATATATTTACTTTCCAGTTCTTCCTTTAACTTCTCCGAAACAGCAATCTCCTTAATATTACATCACAATTTCACTATCGAAATATTGCTCCTGAAAATAAATCTGCTGCCTAATCTCATCTTTTGAAAACATCA
>OGJH01001633.1_pt1 | contig 17937 bp, 10 predicted proteins | sample 1572021 | NCBI WGS metagenome assembly OGJH01 (sample SAMEA2582098, study PRJEB24529) | metagenome | biome: Human gut stool | place: China | collected 2011
GAGGTGAGATTCCTATGAGTTCGGTCAGCAACCGAACGCCTGTTGATTTCCTTTTCTGCATTTTGGGTTCGAGGAAAAATGAAATGCAGCGACGAAAGCCCCAAAAGGTATTTTGAGGCTTTCGTGGATCAGAAATGATTCAAATTCAGAGAAAGGAGGAAAACCCCATGGAAAACTGTAAGGTGATCGCCATCACAAATCAGAAGGGCGGCGTCGGCAAAACGACGACCACAGTCAATCTCGGCGTGGGACTTGCAAGCTCCGGGAAACGGGTTCTGTTGGTGGATGCTGATCCGCAGGGCAGCTTAACCGTGAGCCTCGGCATAAAGAACCCCGACGAGCTGGATGTATCGCTGTCGCCCCTTATGCAGTCGGTCATTGATGATGAGCCGCTTGCGGAGGGTGCAATTATCCGGCACCAGGAAGGTGTGGATTTGCTTCCCTCGAACATTGAGCTCTCCGGTATGGAAACAGGTCTGTTCAATGTCATGAGCCGTGAGTATGTTCTGAAGAACGCCATCGACGGCATGAGAAAAAGCTACGACTACATTCTGATTGACTGTATGCCCTCGCTGGGCATGATGACGGTCAATGCGCTGGTTGCGGCAGACAGTGTGATTATCCCGTCTCAGCCGAATTTCCTGTCAACCAAAGGTCTTAACCTGCTTCTGCGCTCCATTTCAAAGATCAAGCGGCAGATCAATCCGAGATTAAAGATTGACGGCATTTTGCTGACGATGGTGGATAACCGCACCAACAACGCCAAGGCGATTATTTCCTCGCTTCGTTCCACCGTGGGAGAGAACATCCGCGTGTTCCGTTCCGAAATTCCTTTTTCGGTAAGAGCTGCGGAGTGCAGTCTTTCCGGAGAAAGCATCTTCTCTCACGACAGGAACGGCAAGGTCGCAGCAGCGTATGAGGATCTGACGAAGGAGGTGACAGAGCTTGAAGAGCGTGCAAAAAATCGATCTGGGCCTGACCGGGTACGATGAGCTTTTCATGAATGACGCGGAGCGAAAGGAAAACAAGCTTCCGCGCATTTATGACATTCCCCTCTCGGAGATCGACGAGTTTCCCGACCACCCCTTCAAGGTGAAGCTGGACGAGGACATGGATCAGCTTGTCCAGAGCATCAAGGAGCGCGGGATCATCACCCCTGTCACCCTCCGACCAAAGGAGGATGGGCGGTACGAGATTGTGTCGGGGCATCGCAGAAGGAAGGCTTGCGAGCTTGCCGGGTTTGATACCGTGAAAGCCGAGGTGCGGGAGATGACCCGAGACGAGGCCATCATTCTAATGGTGGAATCGAACCTGCAGCGCTCTGTGATACTGCCCAGTGAAAAAGCTTTTTCGTATAAGATGCGCCTGGAGGCCATGAAGAGGCAAGGGCAACGGACAGATTTAACTTTGTCTCCAGTGGAGACAAAGTTGAGAAGCAGCGAGTTGATTGCTCAAAATTCGGGAGACAGTCGAGCCCAAGTTGATCGTTATATCCGTCTCACGGAGCTCATTCCGGAGCTTCTAGATTTGGTTGATGAGGGACGCATTGCGTTCAGACCGGCGGTGGAGCTTTCGTACCTGCAAAAGGAGGAACAGAGTGCCCTGCTGGAGCAAATCGCCTACGCAGATGCCACGCCGTCCCTCGCCCAGGCCATTAAGCTGAAGCGATTCTCCCAGGACGGAAAGCTGAACAACGAGGTCATCGAGTCGATTATGAGCGAGGAAAAGCCGAACCAGAGGGAGAAAATCAACATCAAGTACGCCGAGGCCAGAAGGTTTATCCCTGCCAGCATTCCCTACGAAAAAACCGGTGAGTATATTCTAAAAGCGCTGGAATATTATCACCGGTATCAGGAACGGCAGAAAAGTCGGAATGACGCAAGATAGGTTCTTCGCCAAGGGGGCAGTTTACCCTTTTGACGCTGCGTCAGCGCCGTTCCCCCTCTCACACTCTCCCCCCTCATTTACCGGCAATACCAGCTCAAAAGGAAAATATACAGGCGGCACAATTGAAGAAAACCAAGTGCATTCGTACAATATGAGAAAAAACAGTCATTGGAGGTCATCCCATGAAAAAGAATCTCATGTTGTGCGCGCTCCTGCTTTCTGTATTGCTTTCCGGATGCGCCGCAGAGCCATTGCAAGGGCAAACAGCAGGAAAAACACCGAAAGCTCCAACGCCACAGGAAGAAACGCCTGCTTCCTTTGAGCCGGTATCCACAGAACCAAACGCTCCCACAGAAGCCCCGACAGAAGCCGCCGATCCAGCAGCTTGCACATCAAATGAGGACAAACACGAAATCGGCCCTGCTATTTCTTCTGAGCCGGTAAGCGCACCCACGGGATCGAACGCGCCGGCATCGGAAGAAGCCAAGCAGCCACCCGTGCTTCCGGAGGAGCCGGAGGAAACAGAAAGTCCGAAAGAGGAACCGTCCGTTCCTACGATAACCGAGCCGGAGCCTGAACCTGCATTTGATATCGACTACTGGATTTCCTACGCAAAAAGCACGGCGGTGAGCTTGGGACTGACCTTGGAGAACTCGGCAACAGAATGCTGGGACAATCCGATCACCGCAGATCAGGGCTGCATCTATCTGGAGCGAGACATTAACTCGCGCTTGAAGCGATATGCCGAGGACGAGAGTATCACGGATATCTGTATTTGGTACGAATGCATCGGCACAGGCAGTTACCTGATTTATATCGGGTACGCATAAAACTTTATACCACATTGAGAAGCGTCGTAGAAATACGGCGCTTTTTCATGCCAAAATTCAATTTCAGGAGGAATGAAACTAATATGAAAACAAGCATTTTCAGACGGGGAATATCGGGACTGCTTGCAGTCCTGATGACATTCACCGCGCTCATGGGCATCGGCACGACTACGGCCTTTGCTGCCTCGACTGCCGGAGAAACCGCTGAGTCCTATTCCGTAGGCTTCCCCAGAGACGGGGACGCCAATCTGGACTACAGCGGCACATGGGGCCATGATGAGCTTCACTACATGAACGGCTGGACCTCCGGCGAGGCAACCTGGATGACCACGCTGCACACCATCGGCTCCTTCGATGGACAGGCCTGCTACTGCATTGAGCCGGGCGTGCCCCGCTTGCTGGGCAAGACATATTCCCACCATGGCGAGGATTATTGGAAGAACTACCCATCCGACTGCAACAGCACCATCGACGCTGACACCATCAAAACCCTGCTGGGCCGGATCATGCAGTACGGTTATCAGGGCAATCTTTCCACCTCGTGGAGATCGCAGAATGATGCGGATGCCGACAAACTGGCACATATGATGGCCACCCAGGCGTTAGTGTGGGAAACGGTCGTTGGAGAGCGGGATGCCAACTTCAACCATGTGGACCCCGGCAGTGCGGACGCAGTGAAATCCGTTTACCGCACCACCCACCCGCTGTACAGTCGCTTTTCCGCTTATTATGACAGCATTGAGGACAGCGTGCAGAAGCATACCATCGTTCCCAGCTTCATGGCCAGAAGTACCGGCAAGGCACAGACTTTCGAGCTGAACTGGGACGGCAGCTGCTATTCGGCCACGCTGACAGATACCAACGGCGTCCTGGGCAATTACCGTTTCTCTGCTAACCAAACAGGTGTGTCCTTCTCTGTTCAGGGAAATGTGCTGACGATCTCAACTCAGAATGCGCCTACCGGCACGCTCCGTGTCACTGCCGAAAAGGAGGCTCTGCGTAAGGGCGTCGTGGTGTGGAGCGATGGCCACTATGGTCCGGACGGCACCATGCAGGATGTTGTTACCTACAGCGCTACGGCCAGCGACCCGGTCACAGCCTTTCTGAATCTGAAGGTCAGTTACGGCAGCACCAAAATCATCAAGACCAGCGAGGACGGCAAGGTGGACGGCATTACCTTCACCATCACCGGCGAGGGTGTCAATCAGAGCGTTACCACCGACCGAAACGGTGAAATTCACATCGACAATCTGATGCCCGGTGTCTATACCGTCACTGAGCAGAGTTATGACAAGTATGTGCCACAGGAAAGCCACCGCATTACCGTGCTCGCCGGACAGACGGCGACGGTTTCCTTCAACAATGTGCTCCGCCGCGGTGATCTGACCGTGACCAAAACCTCCGAGGACGGACTGAACCAGGGTGTGAAGTTCCACCTTTTTGGAACCTCCCTCAGCGGTCTGCCCGTGGATGAATTTGCTGTCACCGATGAAAACGGTGTGGCGACTTTCCGGGATGTGCTCATCGGCACCGGCTACACGCTGGAGGAGATGGACACCGCCATTCGCTATGTGGTTCCCAACAGTCAGAGCGCCGCAGTGGAATGGAACAGCGCAACCAATAAGAGCTTTTCCAACATCCTCAAGAAATTCAATGTCACCGTCACCAAGAGCGACTGCGAAACCGGAACGGCGCAGGGCGACGCTTCGCTTGCCGGTGCTGCCTACGGCATCTATAAGGGCGATCAGCTTGTGGATACCTACTACACCGACGAGAACGGCCAGTTCACCACCGGCTATTATGTCTGCAGCGACGACTGGACGATTCGTGAGATCAGTCCCTCCGAGGGCTATCTGCTGGACAGCACCGTTTATCCTGTCGGTGCAGAGGCGGCCAATTACACCGTTGAGCTGAACGCTGCGCCTGCCGTGGCTGTTGCCGAGCAGGTGCAGAAGGGCAATATCGCCATCATCAAGCACACCGACAACGGCGACACACAAATTGAAACGCCCGAAGAAGGCGCGATTTTTGCCATCTATCTGAAATCTGCCGGCAGCTATGAGGCGGCAAAGGATACGGAGCGGGACTACCTGACTTGCGATGAAAACGGCTTTGCCCAAAGTAAGGACCTGCCCTACGGCGTGTACACCGTGCATCAGGTCTCCGGCTGGGAGGGTCGTGAGCTGATGAGCGACTTTGATGTGTTCATTGCCAAGGACGGTGAGACCTACCGCTACCTCATCAACAACGCCAACTTCGAGTCCTTCATTAAGGTCATCAAGGTGGATGCGGAGACCGGCAATACCATTCCCTATGCGGGTGCGGGCTTCCAGATCTTTCGTCCGGATGGCTCCAAGGTAGAAATGACCTTTACCTATCCGGAGGTTACCACCATCGACACCTTCTACACCAATGACGACGGCATGCTCATCACGCCGGAGAAGCTGGAGTTTGGCAAGGGCTACTCCCTCAAGGAGGTCTCTGCCCCTTACGGCTATGTGCTCAGTCATGAGGCGGTCAAGTTCGATGTGACCGAAGAGAATTCCACCGAGGAAAGCGGCGTGACAATCGTTGCAGTGAAGCTTGGCAACTATGCGCAGAAGGGCATCATCAAGATTTCCAAAACCGGCGAGGTGTTTGCCACCGTCACGGCGGCGGACGGAGTCTACCAGCCGGTCTATACGGTGCAGGGACTTGCGGGAGCAACCTATGAGATCAAGGCAACGGAGGACATCTACACCCCGGATGGTACGCTGCGCTGCAGCGCCGGCGAGGTGGTGGATACGGTGACCACCGGCGCAGATGGCACGGCGGAGAGCAAGCCGCTGTATCTGGGAAAATACGAAATCACCGAGATGAAAGCCCCCGACGGCATGGTCATTAACAAGGACGCCCATACCGCAGAGCTTGTCTATGCCGGGCAGGAGATTGAGATCACCGAAACCGCTGCCAGTTTCTGCAATGACAGACAGAAGGCGCGGATTTCTCTTTCCAAGGTGCTGGAGCAGAACAAGCAGTTCGGTATCGGTATGAATAACGAGCTTTCCGCCGTGACCTTCGGCTTCTATGCCGCCGAGGAGCTTACCGCAGCAGACGGCTCCGTCATTCCTGTGGACGGTCTCATCGAGATCATGTCCCTTGATGAAAACGGAAAGGCTGTGCTCAAGAGCGATGTTCCCTTCGGCAGCTACTATGTCAAGGAAATCAGCACCGACAGCCACTACATTCTCTCCGATGAGAAGTACCCTGTGACCTTCGCCTATGCCGGTCAGGAAATTCCCGTTGTGGAGCTTGCCGTCAATGACGGAAAGAGCATTACCAACGAGATGATTTACGGAGAAATCCACGGCATGAAGAAGGACGAGGACGGCAAGGCACTGGCCGGAGCTACCATCGGTCTGTTCCTTACTGACGGCACAGAGCCTATCCTGACCACCGTTTCCGCAGAGGACGGCAGCTTCACCTTTGCGGACATCCCTTATGGCGAGTATGTGGTTCGTGAAATCGCTGCACCGGAGGGCTATGTGATGGATGACACGCCTTATACCGTGAAGGTGGATCAGAACGGCGCTGTGGTCGAGATTGAGATCACCAACAAGCTCATTCGCGGCAGCGTTCAGCTGACCAAGGTGGATAAAGACTACCCAGACCACCATCTGAGCGGCGCGGTCTTTGAGGTGTACCGTGACGGAAAGCTTGTGGGCCAGATGGAGGAGCTGTCCGACGGCGTCTACAAGCTGGATGATCTGCCCTACGGCGATTACACGCTGAAGGAAACTGAGGCCCCCAAGGGCTTCTTCCTTGATGAGAAGACCTACAGCTTCTCCATTAAGGAAAACGGCAAGACGGTTATCGTGGAAAACGAGGCCGGAAAGGGCTTTGTCAACCAGGCACAGACTGGAGGCATCCGCATTGAAAAGACTTCGGAGGATGGCGTACTGAAGGGCTTCACCTTCCGCGTGGAGGGCTCGGATATCACCGGCAATGCCTTCAGCAAGGACTTTGTGACCGATGAGAAGGGCCAGATTCACATTGAGGGGCTGCGCATCGGTGATTATGTGATCTCCGAGGTGTCCAACAAAGCCAACGAAAAGTATGAGCTTCCCGCAAATGTCACCGTAACCGTTCACGAAGGAAAGACGGTCGTTGCCAAGTTCCATAACAAGCTCAAGCCTGTTACGGATATCCCCAAGACCGGAGATACCACCAATATGCCTCTTTGGGCAGCACTTGCCGGTATCTCTGCAATCGGTGCAGGTGCGGCGGCTTTCTTTACCTTCCGAAAAAAGAAGGAGGTAGGCAAGCATGAGCGCTAAGGTCATCATCGGCATCGGTCTTGTGGTGTTTATCATCGCAGGGCTGATCGTTCTTCGCCTGAAGAACAGAAAGTAAAACGGCAAGGGGCGGCATCTTTTTACAGATGCCGCCCCGCTTATAAAAGGAGACGCTATGGAAGAGACAAGAAAAATCGGAGATTACTCCGTAAAGTATTCCATGTATATCGGGCACAAGGATATTGCTTTGGGCGAGAATCCCAACGCCGACAAGGATGAACGGTATATGTGCTGCTTCGTAGAGACCAACGCCATTTTCGAGCGCTATTCCGGGGTGCTGGTCAGCGACGATTTTGCGGAGATTGCAAAGGTGTTCGGACAGCGCGTAGCAGACGCAGCCGAGGAAATTATTCAGGAAAACGAAAGAGCCTGTCAGGAGGTCGGCATAAATGAGGAACTCATGGCAGAAAGCTGCGCGCCGGTTTCCTACAAAGATTCCATTGAGAACAAGGTGGTTGTCATCAAGGGCAGCATTCTCCGGCCTGAGTTTCGCCACGCCAATCATCAGCTTATGCTGTGTACCGGCGGCTTCGGCGCGCAGGCCAATGCGCGAGGCCGTACCTGCTGCTGCATTTCTCTGTACGACGGGAGAAAGACCTCCTTTTACCGCACGGATTTTCTCGGCGTCATGGATGAAAAGAAGCTTCCCGAATGGGCGCAGAAGGGCTTGGAGAAAGCAAAAGAGATGCACGCGCAGGAAAAGAAGCCGGCTAAAGAAAGAGGTGACGCAAGATGATCGAGTATGAAAAAAGAGCAATGATCGAGGCGGAGGACAAATATACCTTTCGCCAGAGCACGCAGATTTCCATGCAAACCGGACTGATCGGCCACCTCCGGGCAGACATGGATACAGACGGCAACGGCTTTTTCAGCAGCTGGTTTGATTTCCGGGAGGAGCTGAAAACCGATGAGTTCAAGGCGGAGTTTGATGATGTAATCAACTCTCTGCGTGAGGAAGGCGACATTCTTCATAACCGTAGGGCGCTTGCCAAGTACTGCTATTGCACACCCCAAAGCCGGATGCAGGAGGAGCCGGGCTACTATGGCGTTCGTGTGGATACCGAAAAGTATGCCTACCTTCTGCGCCTGAACCCGGACAGGGGCGAATACAACCTGTACTGCTATTGCTATCGCCGGGATTGGCTCGATCAGCACCTGAAGGACGCAGAGAAAGGAATCCGTTTTATTGACAGCCATTACAAGGAGCTATTTCGCATTCCGGATGGCGGCAAGGTGAAAATCCACTATTCGTGGAATGAAGACCAGATTCGCACCTGCCGGTATATCGACGACTACCATGTGGAGATCGGGAGCAACCTCTATCACATCTGCGAGTTTGCCGAGCGCATGGAATATGGCGGCCATACCTGCGAGCCGGTTCGGGACAACCTGCCCGAGCGGTGCTACAGCGTTCTTTCCGGCAGCGACGAAATCATTATCATCAAGCGCGGCGAAAAGGGCTACTTCAAGACGGACATTCCCGTCACCGACAAGGACGAAGCCCGGAGCATCGCGAATGAGTATAATGCAAAGCTCGGCGTCAGCAAGGCGCAGGAAGAAGCGATGAAGGCCGGCTCTATGTTCGGCTTTCAGGTGCCCGCCGCAGACCCGAGAAATTATGACGCAGACGGAAAGCCCGTGATGCCGAAGGACAGAGGTGATGCACGATGAGTAAGGACGATTATCGTATCTGGTCTAATGCCGACCTTGACTATGAGGAGTGGAAAGATTGGATGGAGGAAGAATATCCGACGCTTTCCGATGACGAGCGCGTCGCCATGATGTATGAGGAAAACGGGCACTACCTTGAGGACGAACGGCTCAATCTGGACATTCAACTTTCCCAGCCCATTCTGGTTGTTGCCGATCTGGGGCTTTGGAATGGCAGGCGCACGGGATACAAAGAAATTCCCAGCGGCAATATCCGGGACTGCCTTTACTCTGATTACGACTACACCACATGGTATGTGGACCGAAACGGAGACTTCCGGTGCGATGACACCCACCATGACGGCACGAACCACTATCTCTATCGGGTGTATAAGGACAATGTTTCCCAGGCACAGAAAGACCGGCTCAAAGAAAAAATCTACAACGGCACAGCCACCAGAGCAGATATCGTCCGTGTCACCCGCAGACTTGGCGATGAAATCGGAAAGGTGTACGGCTGGAGCTTTCCTACCCGACAGAGAGAACGAGGTGAAGCGCGATGAACCAAGCACTGCCGAGCGAAAGTTATATTGCCAGACTGGACTATTTGGCTTTCAACGGAAAAGTATGCAGCAGCGTTGCGTACAGCGATGAGCAGCGCTTCCTGGAGGATCTGAAGGAGTCGCTCTATCACGGAGAGCCGCTGTGCGTCGTTCTCTACCGAGACCGGAACGGCAAGACCATTTCCCGTGCGTTTCTGAACGACCTGGATACACTGCCAAAAGGACTTTCTGTTGAGGACAATCCTTACAGAAAGCTTCCGGCAATGGCTCCAAAGAAAAAAGACCACGAACCTGCGAGATAAGGAGAAGCTATGGATAAGAAGAAAGCCATCTGCGAGTATCTCCGTAAAAATCATGTCGGCAAAGAAAATGCCATCCACAGCAAGGAGCTTGAAAAGCTGTTTCTGCTTGACGGACGAAATATTCGCCGCAAGATCAGCGCCTTGCGACAGGATGGCTTTCCTATTTGCAGCGATGAAACGGGCTACTATTACGCAGATAACCAGAAAGAGATCAATACCACCGTCTGCCGGCTGAATGAGCTTGTGACGAAGGTGTCCAACGCCAGAACCGGGCTTTTATTTGCATCGATCCTCGGAGAGAATGCGCAGACCGTTGAGGTCACGATCAAAGTAAGATAAGGAGGGAGTTCCCATGCCGAGCAAATACAGAATCATTTTGGAGATGGCGTCCCAGACTGCCAGGGACATTGCCTCCAATGCCGACCGTTATACCGATTTTCTGATTACGGCGGCAAACAACTACAAGTACAGCTTTAAGGAGCAGCTGCTCATCCATGCGCAGAAGCCAGATGCAACGGCGTGTGCGGAAATCGACACATGGAATAAACTCGGCAGATGGGTAAACAAGGGCACGAAAGGCATCGCGCTGCTGATCGACAGAGATGTTCCCTACAAGCTGAGACATGTCTTTGATATCTCCGACACCAACAGCCGTGCCGGAAGGAACATCACCCTTTGGCAGATGAAGCCGGAGTACGAATATGCGGTATCGGAAAGCCTTCAGGCCAGCTTCGGTGATGTGGAGGAGCCGCGAGATTTCCCGCACCTTCTCATAGATATTTCCGGTTATGCCGTGGAGGATAATCTTTCAGATTATCTCATGGAACTGAACGCTGTCAAAGCCGGCAGCTTTCTGGAGGAGCTGGACGACACAAGCCTTGAAGCGTGGCTGAAAACCACGCTGAAAAGCAGCGTCGCTTTTATGGCGCTCTCCCGTGCAGGGTATGAGCCGAGGCAGTATTTTGACCGGGAGGATTTCAGCCACCTCTTTGACTTCAACACCCTGGAGGTTATCTCTGTGCTCGGTGCCGCAGTCAGCGATATTTCTGAGATGGTCATCCGGGAAATGGGCGAAACCGTCAAGGAGATGGAGAAGGAGGAAAAGCGGAAGATTCGCACATTTGCACAGGAGGGTGCTTCTGCGTATCATAAGAACCGAACAGAAAACAAGGAAAGGAGCAACGAACATGGAACTGACCTATACGATGCAGGGGGACTATCTGATACCCGATCTGACCGTGCCGGAAAGCCCGAAGCTTGGGAAGTATGGAATGCTGCGGCGGACATTCCTCCGCAAACACCGGGATGGGATTTACACCGGGATGCTGCTGAATGGAACACTGAACAGTCATCTGGAGGAGGTGGACCGGCAAGCGCAGAAGATGCTGGACGACCTGACCGAGCAGATGAAGGCGCTGAACGGAGTGACGGAGAGCCTGAAAGCGGAGGATCAGATGCAGTGGGTGCAGATGATGAACTCCATTCGCCACTCGGCGGAGGAAGTGATTCTGAACGACCTGATCTACGCGTAACGCTCCCCACAGTTGAACAGCAACAGGAAATTATCGCAGAGGCGGAGGAAGAAAAGTCCTCCGCTTTTTCTATTTCTCAGGAGGACATCGACGCCATTCTGACACGGGGCAGCGGCATCCATCAGGGCAAATTCCGCATCTATGAGCAGTTTCTCAAACAGGATTCTTCCGAGAACAATATCACCTTCTTGAAAAACGAATACGGCATCGGCGGAGCCTATCCTGCCGTTTCCGGAAGAAATCTCGACGAGAACCACGACGCTAAAGGCATCAAAATCAGCAGAGGAAGAATCTCCCAGCCCGACGCAGAAATGCTTTTGCGGTGGAATAAGGCCGAGAAGCGGATCGGGGAATTGATCCGTGCCGACCGCTATCTGAGCCAGGCCGAAAAGGACGACTATCCCGCCTACCGGGAGCAGGCAGAGGTGCGCAAGGAACGATGTGAAATCTCTGATGAGTTCCGGTCGATTGTCTATGATTACAATGACTTCGTGACGCAGCTTGGTGAGGAAAGCAAAGCATTGAATCTGTACTATCTCTCAAGCTGCTGGGGTGCGTTCAGCGTGGGCGAAAAGAAAATGCACGCCCGTACTGCGGAGGGTGACTTCATCCTCCCCATGATGCGCGAAGCAATGAATACGATCATTGCGGACAACACCCACTTGACCGCACGGTGCGAAGCCATGCTGGAAGCGTTGAACAGCGATGTGGCAAAGTCCCTTGAACCGACCTTTGATGAGCTGAACCCTCCCCCGGAGCTCCGGAAGGAATACCGCTATCATCTCGGTGATACGGTCTATATCGGTACGCAGGAATACGAGCTGCTGTCTTTTGACGAGAAGAAGGTCGTCCTCTTTGATACGCAGTTCCCGCTGTTTAACAAGGAGCTGACTCGTGAAGAGTTCGATAACCGGCTCAAAGAAAATCCGCTGAATGACAGGCTGCTGCAAGCCGTGGAAGAACCCCCTGTCGCAGACAATACGAAAGAGAATCCGGATACGCAGGAGACGGAAGCCATACCTGACGAAGAAATGGATGCTCTGCCCATCAGCACCGTCAAAGACGGCAAGGTCGTGACCTACCCCAATGCGGAAGTCTTGCTGGATGACCAGGAAGAAGCGCTCGCTCCGCCTCCGCAGGTGACAAGAGCCTCCAAGGTTGCGCCTCATGTGCTGCATCCGGAAATCAACACCGAGTACCGAACCAACTTCCAAATCGAGAGCGATGATATCGGCGTGGGCACGCCGCTGGAACGGTTCTATCACAATATCCGTGCCATTCAGCTTCTGAATAAGCTGGATGCGGAAAGCCGATTGGCGACACCCACCGAGCAGCGTGTGCTTGCCGACTATGTGGGCTGGGGCGGTCTCTCTGAGTTCTTCAAAGAGGACAATCCCCATTATACCGAGCTGAAGGCAGTGCTTTCCGATGAAGAATATACGTCAGCAAGAGAATCTACGCTGACGGCCTTCTATACGCCGCCCGTGGTGATTAAGGCGGTGTACAGTGCCCTGGAGAACATGCACTTTCAGACCGGCAATGTGCTGGAGCCCTCCTGCGGCATCGGCAACTTTATGGGGCTTGTTCCCGAAAGCATGAATGACGCGAAGTTCTACGGCGTGGAGCTGGACAGTATTTCCGGGCGGATCGCCCAGCAGCTCTATCAGAAAAACAGCATCGCGGTGCAGGGCTTTGAGAATACAAACCTTCCCGACAGCTTCTTTGACGCCGCAATCGGCAATGTCCCCTTCGGGCAGTTCAAGGTGCCGGACAAGCGCTATGATAAGCACAACTTCCTCATTCACGACTATTTCTTCGCCCGCACCTTGGATAAGGTGAGACCCGGCGGCGTGATCGCCTTCATTACCTCAAAGGGTACGCTGGATAAGGAAAATCCCAATGTTCGAAAGTATATCGCGCAGAGAGCGGACCTCCTCGGTGCAATCCGGCTGCCCAACGACACTTTCAGAGCCGCTGCCGGCACAGAGGTTACATCGGACATTATCTTCCTCCAAAAGCGTGACCGATTGGTGGACATTGAGCCCGATTGGGTGCATCTGGCCACCGATGCCAATGGCATCCGGATGAACGCCTATTTTGTGGACAACCCTGAAATGGTGTTGGGCGACATGCAGATGGTCAGCGGGCCTCACGGCATGGAGTCCGCCTGTATTGCTTATGAAAATGCAGAGCTTGGGGACCTCTTGCGGGATGCCATCCAGAACATTCATGCCGAGATTACCGAATTTGAAATCGACGATCTTGAAGCGGAGGATGAGGACCTCTCTATCCCCGCTGACCCTGATGTGCGCAATTTCAGCTTCACGGTGGTGGACGGTAAAATCTATTACCGTGAAAACAGCCGCATGAATCCCGTGGATGTTTCCGCGACTGCCGAAAGTCGTATCAAGGGCATGATTGGTATCCGAGACTGCGTCCGGACGCTGATCGAGTACCAGACGGAGGACTATCCCGATGCCGATATCAAGGCAGAGCAGGAAAAGCTCAATCAGCTCTATGACGACTTTAGCAAGAAATACGGGCTTATCAGCGCAAGAGCCAACAACTCGGCGTTCAATTCCGACAGCTCCTACTGCCTGCTTGCTTCGCTGGAGGTGCTGGACGATGAGGGCAACTTCCTCCGCAAGGCAGATATGTTCTCCAAACGAACCATCAAGCAGAAGGTAACGGTGCAGTCGGTTGACACGGCTTCCGAGGCCTACGCCCTGTCCCTTGCAGAAAAAGCAAGAATCGATATGCCGTATATGTCGCAGCTCACCGGCAAAACCGAGCAGGAGCTGTTTGAGGATTTGAAGGGTGTTATTTTCCTCAACCCCATGCACATAAGCGAAGAGGACGGCAAGCCGAAGTATCTCCCTGCCGATGAATATCTCTCCGGCAATGTCCGCGAGAAGCTCCGTTGGGCAAAGCGGAGTGCGGAGCTCTACCCCGAAGATTACGGGGAGAATGTCCGTGCGCTTGAGGCGGTGCAGCCGGTTGACCTGACGGCAAGTGAGATTTCCGTAAGGTTGGGCGCAACATGGCTGCCTCCGGAAATTGTGGAGCAGTTCATGTTTGAGCTGTTCAGCACCCCACGCTACTGCCAGTGGAACATCCATGTTCACTACGCGCAGTACACCGGCGAATGGAATGTGGAGGGGAAATCCTATGACCGCAGCAATGTAAAAGCCCACAACACCTACGGCACCGGCAGAGTTAATGGCTATAAGATCATGGAGGAAACCCTGAACCTCCGAGATGTAAGAATCTTTGACTACATCGAGGACGGAAACGGCAGAAAAACGGCTGTGCTCAACAAGAAAGAAACCGCCATCGCACAGGGCAAGCAGGAGCTTATTAAGCAGGCCTTTGCAGACTGGATATGGAGCGAACCGGAACGCCGGGAGCAGCTGACCAAGCTGTATAACGAGAAGTTCAACAGCATTCGCCCCCGTGAGTATGACGGCAGCCACCTGAATTTCGTGGGAATCAATCCGGAGATCACGCTGAGGCCGCATCAGGTCAATGCCATTGCCCATATCCTCTACGGCGGCAACACCCTGCTTGCCCATGTAGTGGGGGCTGGGAAGACCTTCGAGATGGTAGCGGCTGCGCAGGAGAGCAAGCGGCTGGGCTTGTGTCAAAAAAGCCTGTTTGTGGTCCCCAATCATCTGACGGAGCAATGGGCGAGCGAATACCTCCAGCTCTACCCCTCCGCCAACATTCTTGTCGCCACCAAGAAGGACTTCGAGACCAAGAACCGCAAGAAGTTCTGCGGGCGCATTGCCACCGGCGACTACGATGCGGTCATCATTGGGCACAGCCAATTTGAAAAGATCCCCATGTCCCTGGAACGACAGCGTGCCATCCTGCAGCAACAGCTGGATGAAGTGCTGGACGGCATTTCTGAATTGAAGAAAAACCGTGGGGATAATTTCTCCATCAAGCAGCTGGAGCGAACCAAGAAAACGGTCAAGCAGAAGCTGGACAAGCTCAATGACCAGTCCCGCAAGGATGATGTTGTGACCTTTGAAGAGCTGGGCGTTGACCGTATCTTCATCGATGAGGCGCATTACTATAAAAATCTCGCCGCATTTACAAAAATGCGGAATGTGGGCAACATCAGCCAAACCGAGGCCATGAAGTCCAGCGACCTGTATATGAAGTGCCGGTATCTGGACGAGTTGAGCGGCGGCAGAGGCGTTGTGTTTGCCACCGGCACACCCATCTCCAACAGCATGGTGGAGATGTACACCATGCAGAAGTATCTTCAGTACGGAGCGCTGCGCAGGAATGACCTTCTCCACTTCGATGCCTGGGCCTCCACCTTCGGCGAGACGGTGACGGCTATCGAGCTTTCTCCGGAAGGATATAATTTAGTAGGACGATAAATAATGCGTTCCTAAATTGAAAATAGGCTATCAAAATCGGTTTTGGAACTTCAAAAAAATCTTTTAATTTTCTTGAAAAACAGTTCCGCTTTGCACCCCTATTTTCTCCTATTAGCAGAGGGAGTAATCCCTGTAATGCTAAATCAGATTACATAAAGAAAGGAGGATAAGAGAATGTCAAGGACTTCAAAGATTACAGCACTCTATGAGCGTTTATCAAGAGATGATGACCTCAATGGTGAGTCAAATTCAATCACCAACCAAAAGAAATACTTGGAAGATTATGCTCGCAGAAATGGGTTCACGAATATTCGCCATTTTACTGACGATGGTTTTTCGGGTGTGAATTTCAATCGTCCGAGTTTTCAAGAACTGATTAAGGAAGTAGAAGCAGGAAATGTCGCAACGATTATTGTTAAGGATATGAGCCGATTAGGACGAAACTATCTGCAAGTCGGCTTTTATACGGAAGTTCTGTTCCCACAGAAAGATGTCCGTTTTCTTGCAATAAACAACAGTATTGACAGCAACAATGCTTCGGATAATGACTTTGCCCCGTTTTTGAATATAATGAACGAGTGGTATGCCAAAGACACAAGCAATAAAATCAAGGCTGTGTTTGATGCCCGTATGAAAGACGGAAAGCGATGTAGCGGTTCTATTCCCTATGGATATAACCGATTAGCAACCGACAAACAAACGCTTGTCGTTGACCCTGTGGCTTCTGAGGTGGTAAAGCGTATCTTTCTGCTTGCCAACGAGGGCAAAAGTCCGAGAGCAATCGCTGAATTGCTTACCGAAGAAAAGGTTTTAATTCCGGCAGCACACGCAAAGGAATATCACCCCGAACAGTATAATGGAACGAAGTTTTCAGACCCATATACTTGGGGAATGTCAACCATAAGAGCGATTTTGAGCAGACAGGAATATCTTGGTCATACTGTTTTGCGTAAGTCGGTCAGCACCAATTTCAAACTGCACAAAAGGAAAAATACCGATGAAGATGAACAGTATGTATTTTATAATACGCACGAGCCTATCATCTCGCAGGAACTTTGGGACAGCGTTCAGAAGCGAAAGAAACGAGCCAACAGAACAGCGGCAAGAGGAACGCACAGCAATCGTTTAAGCGGTTATCTGTTCTGTGCTGACTGTGGCAGAAGAATGACCTTGCAAACGCATTACAGTAAAAAAGACCGTTCGTTACAGTATTCTTACCGTTGCGGTGGGTATGCCAGCAGAGTAAACTCCTGCACTGCCCATTCGATTAGTGCTGATAATGTTGAAGCCTTGATATTATCGACTGTAAAACGATTATCAAGATTTGTTCTGAATGACGAAGAAGCCTTTGCAAAGGAACTTCAAGTATTGTGGAACGAAAAGCAGACAGAAAAGCCAAAGCACAATAAATCGGAGTTGCAGCGTTTTCAGAAGCGATACGATGAACTGTCAAAACTTATTCGTGGGTTGTATGAAAATCTTGTTTCGGGATTACTGCCCGAAAGACAGTACAAGCAACTAATGAAGCAGTATGATGATGAGCAGGCTGAACTGGAAACGAAAATTGAGGAAATGCAAAAGGAACTGACCGAAGAAAAGGCGAATACGGTTGATATTAAGCATTTCATTTCTTTGATACGCAAGTGCAAAGAGCCGACAGAAATTTCCGATTTGATGTTTGCCGAACTCATTGACAAGATTGTGGTTTATGAAGCAGAGGGTGTGGGAAAAGCAAGGACACAAAAGGTTGATATTTATTTCAACTATGTGGGGCAGGTCGATATTGCCTACACAGAAGAAGAACTTGCTGAAATCAAGGCACAGGAAGAACAGATTGAAATGGAACGACTGGCAAAACAGCGTGAGCGTGAAAAAGTTTACCGAGAGAAGCGAAAGGCGAAAAAACTCGCTGAAAACGGTGGAGAAATCGTAAAAGCAAAGGTATGCCCCCATTGTCAAAAGGAGTTTGTACCTACAAGCAACCGACAGATATTCTGTTCAAAGGATTGTTGCTATCAGGCAAGGCAAGACCAAAAGAAAGCCGACAGAGAAGCAGAAAAAGGAAATCATTATTATCGTCAGCGTGTCTGTGCTGTGTGTGGCAGTACCTACTGGCCTACACACAGTCAGCAGAAATTCTGTTCCGAAGAATGTCAAAAACAAAATCACAACGAAAAATCTTTGGAATTTTACCATAAGAAGCAAAAGGAGAAATCAAAATGCAAAGATTTATTACAGACGAAAGAACCGGTATCCAGTACGAACTCATCGGAGATTATTACTATCCCTGCTTGACGATAGAAAACGAAGAACCGCCCACTCTCACAAAATACGGAAGAATGAGGGAAAGATATTTAAGGGAACACAGGAAAATCTTGTATATCAATCTGCTTACAAGCGGAAAGTTATATGAACACCTTGCCGATATTGATACTTCGGCGTGTGATA
>OGJH01001636.1_pt1 | contig 17919 bp, 20 predicted proteins | sample 1572021 | NCBI WGS metagenome assembly OGJH01 (sample SAMEA2582098, study PRJEB24529) | metagenome | biome: Human gut stool | place: China | collected 2011
GGCTTATTCAAGGTCACAATACATAGCATCCATAACCATATCACAAGCGACAATTTCGCAACGGTCGGTGAAGTTAACCAAATCACGCAAAGCGTCCTGCCAATAAGGCAAAGTATGCACCCAAAGAAGCCTTACGCCCTTTTTGCCCTCGGGAACAGCAGAAAGCTCGGTTTTTAAATCATTACTGTATTTCAATGCGTTATTCGTGCCAAGCATAACATGCGTTGCAAAAACCGACAGCATTTGAGAAGTCATTTCGTCCGACAGCGAACGATTTGCACGAAGTGCCAATATATCATTAAAATTCTTTAGCGTCTGCTTTGATTTTTCAATCGTTTCAATCAGCTTTGCCTCATCAAAAGTATAGCCCTGCTTTTCAATAAAGGTCACCATATATTTGATTTGCTTTGCAACATAATCCACCGCACCGCTTGAATAATTGTAGGGCACATCAATCATATATTGAGGCACATTGTAGTGTTCCGCTGCTCGCCTGAACGACAAGTGATTTGCGTCACATGCAAGGGTTGTGTTGATGATAAAATCAGGCTTTGGCAAAACGCCCGTTTCCACCATTCCGATAAAAGCCTTATGATAAGAGCACATAGTTTGCGAAACAAAATTTTGCTCCGCCGTGTCGATGAACACCTGCTCCGACCTTGCGGCAGCCAAATAGCAAGCAAGAGCCTCCGGAAACAGCGTGCTGATGCCCATTGAATGCAAAATTTCACACGGTAAGTACAGGCTTACTATTGCAGAATTTTTGCCCGTTTTCAGCGGTGCGATTGCAGAATCGGCAGCCGCCCACTGCATAAATTGGCGTGACGGCAAAAGCTTTTTTGTTGGGAAATATTTGCACATAAGGCCTGCCGTACTAAATGCAAAGCACAGCTTTTTTCTGGCTGACAAAGGATTTGTCGGTGCGGTTTTGTATATATGATTTCCAAATAATTCTATCAAATTGTTCATTGGATTATAGTATTCCTTGTGTTATTTAATTTTGATTATAGCACATCAACATACGAAACGCAAAGCGTTTTCACTTCATTGACAGCAAGCGCAAAGGTGATAAAAACAGAAGAAGTATAAACAGCGTAAAATTGAAGTTTCGCTATTTTGCTTTCTTACCATACAGAATAGTTTGACATAGTATAAGTTGCCGACCGATGCAGTTGAACTTAACAAAAGGATTACTTATCTGACAAGTTTATATGGTGGAAAGTACGCTCCCTCAATGCTATAATGATTTATAGTTAAGGGGGCGTATTTATGTTTTCGGATAATTTATTATATTTAAGAAACATTAAAGGCTTATCGCAAGAACAAGTTGCCGAAGCAGTAGGAATTTCTCGTCAATCGTATTCCAAATGGGAACAAGGAGATACTTTTCCCGATATTGATAAATGCGATAAGCTGGCAAAATTTTATGGCGTTACAATTGACTCACTGATTCACGCTGATGAAAAAATAGGCAAAACAAAGATAGCACCTGCGCCTATCGGCAAACATCTTTGGGGAACAGTTACTATCGGAAGCAAGGGGCAAATTGTAATACCAAAAAATGCACGAGATACATTTGATATGAAAGAGGGCGACCGTCTTGTTGTTCTTGGAGACGAGTCACAGGGTATCGCTTTAATCAAAGCGGAAATTTTTGAAAAGCAAATGCAAGAAATGTTGGAGCGTTCGCAACGCTCTGCCGAATAACAAAATGGAGGTAAAAACTATGAAATGTCCGGAGTGTGGCAAAGAAATGAGAAACGGTTATTTGTTTTGCAGTAAAGACGGTGCTTTCAGCTTTGCAAATGAGATACCGGGTGTGTTTACGGATGCGAAAAAAGCTGACGGATTTGTTAAAATTACCGAACTTAAACCGAGTCACAGAACTAATATCGCCGCTTCAATTTGTGAGAATTGCAAAACTGTAATTTTGAAATATTAATACAGTAATATCAAATGATTAAGGATAGTAATAGTTGCATTGAATGGTGTTTATTATTTATTGTTCGTACTAATTACCCCAAAGGACTTAAAAAGATCTTCGGTGAGGGGTTTGCAATATACAGCCTTTGTGAAAGTGATACAATGTTCTTCGCGGCACCACTATTTGTATCTATCAAGCAAACTTGAGTTGACGGGCAGACAAACAGATTGACTTTATGTCTGCTTTTTGATATAATTTGGTTAGTTATCGCTAACTGGGTTGTATCATACTTATAAACGAATAAACGGACTTTTTTTCAACAATCTTTTCTGCCTGAGTGCCTTTGCCGGCACCCAGAGCATTGAGAAGAATAAGTTTCATTCCCGCGCCATGGAACGAAAAGAAGCCATTCGCGGTGCGACTATACCATCTGTGGCGATCAGGACCCGTATTTAAAGAAGCATCCCGAATATCGGGATGAAGCGGGCTTTAGGCGAAACAAGTAACAATTTATGCAAAGGCGGTGAGGCAAATGGAAACCTTTTTTGGAATAATGATTCCCTTTCTTGGCACAACGCTGGGCTCAGCCTGCGTGTTTTTTATGAAAAAGTCGCTTAGTGATTTGGTGCGGCGATCTCTTGCCGGCTTTGCCGCCGGAGTAATGGTGGCGGCTTCGATTTGGAGTCTGCTGATTCCCGCCATTGAGCAGTCAGAGGATATGGGCAAGCTGTCCTTTCTCCCTGCCTTTATCGGATTTTGGGTCGGCGTGTTGTTTTTGCTCCTGCTTGACCATTTGATTCCCCATCTTCATGTGGGAAGTAAACAGGCCGAGGGTCCGAAAAGCAAGCTGGGGCGCACCACCATGATGGTGCTGGCTGTTACCTTACATAATATCCCTGAGGGAATGGCAGTCGGCGTGGTGTATGCAGGCTTTCTTTTGGGCAATACGCAGATTACTGCGGCAAGCGCACTGGCGCTGTCCCTCGGCATTGCCATTCAGAATTTTCCCGAAGGGGCGATTATCTCCATGCCACTCCGGGCAGAAGGGGAAAAGAAAAGCAAAGCGTTTCTCGGCGGCGTGCTTTCCGGCGTTGTCGAGCCTATCGGCGCCGTGCTGACGATTGTTGCCGCACAGTTTATTATTCCTGCACTGCCATACCTTCTGAGCTTCGCTGCCGGAGCGATGCTCTACGTGGTGGTAGAGGAGTTGATTCCGGAAATGTCGCAGGGGCGGCACTCGAATCTTGGAACGGTGTTCTTTGCGATAGGATTCAGCGTGATGATGGTGCTGGATGTGGCACTGGGATAAGGAAGTAAATGATGATTTTACAGGTGATTTTGGAAGGCATAGGACTTGGCGTTCTGCTCATTCTGGTTTGCGCCATCGGTATCCGCAAGGGCGCGGTGGGCATGGTGCATCTTTACAGCCAGGAGGTGCAGGAGCGGTGCGTAACGCTGGGACTTACAACACACGCGAAAATCAAGCGAAATGCTTTGATTTTCAAAGCTGTCTGCGTCCCCGGATACATCGCCTATGTGCTGGTCTGCGTCTATGCGCTCAACGGCGCAAAGGGCTTCGTTCAGGGCTTCTGGCAGCTGCTGGTCATACTGTCCGTTATGAATCTCATAGACCGATTTTGGGTTGACGGCTATTGGGTAGGACATACGAACGCATGGGAAATTCCGGGAACGGAAGACCTGAAACCCTACATTACAGCCAAGGATAAGGGCAAAAAGTGGCTGTTCGGCACAATTGGTATGGCGGTCATTTCGGCAGCATTGGCGGCAATTATGATGCTTTTTATGAAAATATGAGGTGATAGAAATGCTGTTTCAAACATATGGCGACAGGAGGAATCCTGCCGTGCTGTTCTTTCATGCAATGGGTGTGACAGGAGCGAGCAGCGAACCGATTGCAAGGTTTTTGCAGGATCGATATTTCTGCATCTTGCCCACCTCCACCGTTTACTGCGAGGGGCAGAAATATGTCAGCAAGCTGGACGAAATACGGCAGGTGGAGGACTTTCTGCATCGACAGGGCGTGGAGCGGCTGGCGATGGTGGTCGCTTCTTCCATCGGTGCAGACCTTGCCATGGCGTTTCTGACGCAGACGAAGCTGCCCGTGGAGCACGCTTTCTTTGACGGCGGGCAGTTCGCCCAAATCGGAAAGGGCACGCGCCGTATCATGACGCCGTTTCTGTATTTTGCCATCAAGAGCCTGTATTGGTCAAAGGGCGGCACACTGAAAAAGATTTTGTGGTGTGACGACGATTCCATAAAGTCGTATTTTATAGACGCAGGGAAAAATCTGACCTATACAAATTTGCGGCGGCAGATTTCGGACAGTCTGGAGGATAAACCCTTTCCGCCGCTTTCAAAAGAATTGCAAAAACATACCTATTTCGAGTTTGGCAGTATAGAAGATCATTTCAAATACCGTCAAGCAGTGATGGAAGCCTACCCCTGCGGCCATTATCCCGTGTTTGAGGGATACGATCACATGCAATATCAGATTCGCGATTCAAAGGGGTTCGCCGAAATGCTGGCACACATCGCCGAGCGTGACTGTATGCCGGAACTGCCATTTATCAGAAAGTGAGCGATACCCATGAAATACAAAATCGAGAAAAACACCGTACAGGAGACGCTGATCATTCCGCTGTATGCGCGGAAGGTCTGCTCAGAGCTGTATCCGAATCTCTACCAAGATGAAACGGCGGTGCGGCTGATTAACGAAATCGACTATGACTTTTCGGATGCTGATAAGAACGCCCGCAGTCTGATGCAACGCTTCGGCTCGCTGGAGGTTGCCATGCGGCAGAACGATTTGGCTTTTGAAGTAAAGGACTATTTGAAAATCCACCCCAACGCCGCAGTGGTCAATCTCGGTTGCGGGCTGGACAACACCGGCAGAAGTTGCGACAACGGCAGCTGCAAGATCTACAATCTGGATTTCCCCGATGTCATAGCCGTGCGTAACGAGCTTTTGCCCGCCGGAGATCGTGAGGAAAACATCCCATGCGATTTGAACAATACCGAATGGTTTAGAAAAATTGACTCTTCAAACGGCGCGGTGTTCTTTGCTTCCGGCGTGTTCTACTACTTTTTAACCGAGCAGGTCAAAGCTCTTGTGCAGGGTATGGCAGACGCTTTCTCCGGCGGCAAGCTGGTCTTTGACGCGGCAAACCGGACGGCGGTAAAGATGATTGCAAAAACATGGCTTAAAAGTGCGAAGATTCAAGAAGTGGGCGCATATTTTGCGGTTTCAGATGCGAAAAGCGAGCTTTCCCCATGGGACAGCCGTCTACAGGTCACAAGCCGTGGCTATATGCTGGGCTACAACGATCTGCGTGACCCATCCGTCAGCGGATTTTTCCGTTTTCTTGCAAAGGTCGGCGACGGCATGATGAAGATGCAGATTGTAAAGATCAGATTTGGAGGCAGAAAATGAAATACTTGGGTATGCCCATGGGCATGTGGACGATGTTTGCAGGCTCATTCCAAAAGCAGCTGACGGCTGTGTTTGGTTATGATTCCGATACAGCAAAAGGTACCGCAAAAAATGCAAAACCAAAATACAAAGCAATTATCTCAGACCTGCCGGAATTTGAAAAAGCGGATCGCTTCAAGATGAACATCGTCAACTGCGCAATGATCGGCGCATTCATTCTATCCATGCCTGAGCGCCCGGATGTGGAGCGACTGACGGAGTATTATGCGAATGCCATGATGACAAAGCCGATGAAGTGGTTCTGTCACAAGAGCGGAAAGAGTAAATTCACCGAAAAGGACATTGCCGGTATGAAAGCCACCGCAGCCTTGAGAGCCGCCGACCGCAACCCATATTCGTGGAATATGGAGTTTTACGAATACCCGGACGGCAGCGGATACGAAGGCCGCTTTACAAAATGCGGTATCTGTGTACTGATGCAAGATCTGGGCCTGTACGACCTGACTCCGGCGCTGTGCCATCTGGATTACACCATGAGCGAAGCAGGCGGTGTGACTGACTTCGTGCGGCAGTACACTATCGCCTCCGGTGGGCCGTATTGCGATTGCGGCTATAAGAAAAAACAGTTATAACACATTTTAAACGCTGAAATATCCACCCGCATAGCGGGTGGATATTTCTTCTATGCATATAAGTTTATATAGTCCAATTTTGCGAGGCGGTTTGAAGTTCAACCATATGCCTAAACAATCCGTTTTTATTCATAAGTTCATTCGGAGTGCCGGATTCTGCAACGGTACCGTTTGCAAGCACGATAATTTTATCGGCATTTTCAACCGTTCTCATTCGGTGCGCTATAACAATAACGGTTTTATCTTTAATAAGCCTTGAAAGTGCCGTTTGAATAAGCGTTTCGTTTTCGACATCAAGAGAAGCCGTAGCTTCGTCAAGGAGTATTATAGGTGCATTTTTTAGAAATGCACGTGCAATAGATATTCTTTGGCGTTCTCCTCCCGAAAGATTGCAGCCATTCTCACCGATTTCGGTATTGTAGCCGTTCGGCATTTTACTTGCAAATTCATCGCAGTTTGCAAGTTTTGCAGCAAAAAGAACTTCTTCATCAGTCGCATCCTTTTTACCAAGACGGATATTTTCAAGAATTGAGGTATTGAAAAGTGTTACATCCTGGAAAACAATTGAATAAAGGCTTAAAAGTGTTTCAGGTTCTATTTTGGAAATATCCATACCGCCGACGGTAATTTTGCCGCCCCCGGCATCCCAAAATCTTGCCGCAAGTCTTGAAACAGTAGTTTTGCCGCCGCCTGACGGACCCACAAGCGCCGTAACTTCTCCCTGTTTGGCGGTAAATGACACACCCGTCAAAACCTTAACATCATCATTATAAGAAAAGTTTACATTATCAAATTCAATGTCATAACCGTCATTTGTAAGCTTTGTATCGCCCGACTGAATATCGTGGTCGAGTATTTCATTCATTCTTGCGACATTCGTTTTGGTGGTGATTATTGCCGCCAGATTTTGAAGTGCTGCCTGCATTGGGTCATAAAGACGAGAAACAAGGAGCAGAAACACAAAGAAAGTAAGAACATCAAGTTCGCCCTTTATCAATAAGGATGAGCCAACTAAGGCGGTTGTTGCTATACCGAGCTTAAGAATCATTTGAGCACTCGCAACAAATACCGCTGTGCCAAATTCACCTTTAAGTGCTCTCTCCTCAACATTATCAATCTTTTTATCAAGTGTGACTAAATATCTGTCTTCGGCATTATTTGATTTAAGGTCAGATAAAGCATCAATACATTCCTGAATACCGTTTGCACAGGCAATTTTTGCTTTCATTGATTTATTGGAAAGTCTTTCCTGCACCTTGGACGAACAGCCGACAATAATAAAGGCAACAGGCAAAACCCAAAGTGCCGCAATTGCCATTTTGGCATTGAAGAAGAAAAGACTGATCGCCACTATTACCGTAGAAATCATTGAACCGACAAACGGCGGAATAAAGTGAGAAAATGCGGTTTCAAGATAAGTACAATCTGCCATAATCGTGCTTGTTAAATCTGCCAAGTCTTTTTTTGCAAAAAAGGAAAGCGGAATTTTGCGTAATTTTTCGGCAAGAGTGAGTCTTCTTGTTCCTGTTTCAACATAGGTTGCAAGAAAAGTAGAATTATATTGCCAAAGCGTTATACAAAAAACAACAAGCAAACATATAATTGCACCGCCTGCAAAGAAGAATGTATTGCTTTTTACACTTTTGTTCAATAATCCTTTAACAAATAAATACAACAGGGTTACGGGAAGCATAAATGAAATATTTTGCAAAGTACAAGCGACAATACCCTTTATTAAGTCTTTTGCACCCTGCCTTGAAAGCGCATATCTGTGCATAAGTTTTTCAATCATTTCAATTCCTCCTTTGCCACCTTCCATTTAACCGATGTGAGATAATTTTCAAGCATTGTTGCAAACACACCGTTTTGTTTGCAGAGTTCTCCTGATTTACCTTGTTCAATCAACCTGCCGTCTTTTAAAACATATATACAATCCGCATTTTGAACCGTTGAAAGTCGGTGAGCAATCATAATAACGGTTTTGCTTTTTGAAAGTTCGTTAAGAGCCTTTTGAATTTTAACCTCGTTGTCAGGATCCGCAAAAGCGGTTGCTTCGTCAAGAATAACAATCGGTGCGTTTTTAAGAATTGCCCTCGCAATGGCTATTCTCTGCGCCTCACCGCCTGAAAGGTAAACACCGTTTGAACCGATAACGGTATCAACTCCGCTGTCGAACTTTTCGATAATATCCATACACTGAGCATTTTTGAGTGCCGACATAACCTCATCCATATCCGCATTTGGCTTTGAAAGGCGAACATTCTCAAATATACTGCCTGTGATTAGCTTGCTTTCCTGGAACACATACGATACGGCGTTTGTCAAATCTTCTTTTGCGATGTTTTTAACATTAACTCCGCCTACAAGAACTTCACCGCTGTCTGCGTCAAAAAATCTTGTAATAAGGTTTGCGAGCGTTGTTTTGCCGCCGCCTGACGGACCGACAAATGCAACTGTCTGACCTGATTTAATATCAAGCGAAACATCGTCAATTGCCTTAATTTCTCCGTCATAGCTGTAGCTTACATTTTTTAGTTGAACAGATGCATCTGTCGGTTTTTGACATTTTGTTGATTCCAAAGGTGAAATGTTCATAACGCTGTCAATTCTCTTAAATGCATCGGCAACAATCATTTTGTTTTCGCTTTGAAACATTATCTTTGTCATTGTTACTGTTAAAATCGGAGTGATAATTACATAAAACAAAATATTAAGTATCAACTCATTTGTTATTTCGCCTTTTGCAAAAATCAATCCGCCGAAAATGATAAATGCAAAAATGCCGTTAATCAGCATAGTGAACATCGCCATTGGTAAGCGTAGATTTTTTGTATAGGCGATTGCCCATTGGCTGTAGGAATCAATAGATTTTTTAAATTTTCTGAAACTGAATACGCTTTGACCGAATGCCTTTACCACGGGAATACCTCTGACATATTCAACTGCTTCGTTTGACATATCATCAAGCGCATTTTGATATTCTGCCATTTTCTGCTGAAGCGTTTTGCCTGTCATAAATGCCATCATAATTACGAATGAGAGCACGATAGGAATAAGCGAAATAAGACCGAAACGCCAGTCAAATGCAAGCAAAAACACCAAAAGTCCGATAGGTGTAATAATTGAGCCGACCATATCGGGAAGTTGATGAGCAAGATAGGTTTCGGTTGCAGCCGAGCAATCATTTACAATTTTGCGCAACTTTCCGCTTCCGAATTTTTCAGTTTCCCCAAGAGGTAATTGTACAATTTTGTGCATCATCTGTTTTCGCATATTTGCCTGCACTCTAAATGCACTTGTGTGTGAACACATCAATGACGCAATGTAAATTATCATAGACAACACAGCAAAAACAACCGCAATCACACCGTTTTTTACAATACCTGCAGCGTTTTCAAAATTTGGCATAACCTCAAGCACTTCTTTGATTATCTTCCATATATAATAAAACGGAAGAAGCGCAAGTGCACTGCTGACACCGCTGAGCAATAAAGAAATATAAGTCAGGCACTTATAATTCTCCGCAAATCCCATAAGCCTTAAAAAATTCGACTCGTTTTTTTCTTTCAAATTAATTCCTCCTATATAAGTATTCAGTTAGCTGTCGCTAACTCATATCTAAAAATTAAAGGACTTAAAGCCCTAAAATTTTTGACCAACCTGCAATATAAAAATCTTGAAATTCGCTTACATATTTTTTAGCGTTTTCTTTTTTCATATCGTGTTCAATAAGTTCAAATATGCCCGAAAACATACCGCTGACAATCATATGGCAAACCGCTTTTTCTATGTTGGGAACATGCTTGCCCTGCGAGCGCAAAGCATCTATGAATTGATAGGTTTCTTCAACTTCAATTTCTACCATATTGTGAATAAAGTCTCGTATGATGTGCCTTCGCTTTTACAAATGATTAGCTTAAATTCGTCAAAATGTTCGTAAATGTAATCAACAATTTCGTTAAGGCTTGTTCGGCTTTCAACTCCCATATGGTTGATTTTTTCTTCATCTGAAAGTTCTTCAAAGGATTCCTGTGCAGACATAAATATGTTCATTATAGCTTTTGCGTGCTCCTCAACAAGAGCGGCAAAAAGCGCTTCCTTGCCGGAAAAATAACCATAAAACGCACCTGTTGTTACACCGGCGGTTTTTACAATATTGCGAAGGGAAGCCGAGTTAAAGTCTTTTTCCAAAAATTCTGCTTTGCCTGCCGACAATATATTTTTTAATGTTGTTGATTCCTCATTTGACATTTTTTACACCTCATATAACGCTGTTATATCGCGTTTAGTATAACGCTGTTATATTACTCCGTCAAGTGTTATGGCTCGATTTTTCAGGCAATATAATATATTTTGTAATTTTTTGCCAAATAGCGTCAAAAATTGTTGACATCAATAATTTTTTGAATATAATAAAAATTAAGAATCAGGTTAGGCGATGCTAACCTTGTAAATATAATAAACCTAAAACGAAATTGAAAGGAGATTTTATTATGATTAGTGAATTGGCGGCATTTGCAGGTGGTGTGCTGTTTGGCACAGCAGGAGTTAAGGCTTTGGGAAGCAAGGATGCTAAAAAAGCATATGCTCATACTGCGGCTTTTGGTTTGAGAGTTAAAGACTCTGTGATGAAAACAATAACAGAGGTTAAAGAAAACGCAAATGATATTTTGGCAGAGGCTAAAGAAATTAACGAGAAAAAAGCAGCCGAAGCACAGGAAAAAGCAGAACAGAGCGTTATTGAAAACGCAGCTGTTGCAAACGCATAAATTATTAAAAGGCTGTCTTTATGGCAGCCTTAAATTTTTGAGGTATTTGGTATGAAATGTCAAATCTTGCACGAAACAAAAAACAGAATGAGAGTGCATTTTTGTAAAGAAAATATGACAATTGAAGAAGCGGATAAGGCAGATGCTTACTTGAAATCAATTCGCGGAATTGATGATGTTACAGTTTATGAAAGAACCGGCGACTTGATTATTTATTATTCTTTTGACAGGAGCGAACTGATTGAAATTCTTGCTCACTTCAGCTTTGAAAATGATGAAGTGAAAAACATTGAGATTGTCGGTACAGCAAGGCTTGTTCAGCGTGAATATGAAGAAAAGCTTATTATGACAATCACCTTGCGCTATTTCAGAAAAATATTTTATCCTTTACCTTTAAGAATTGCGCTTGCTTATATTAAATCTATAAAATATATATTAAAGGCATTGAAGTCGCTTGCCAAAGGACAGTTGAACGTTTCGGTTCTTGATGCTGTGGCAATTACGGTTTCGCTTATAAGAGGTGATTTCGAAACGGCTTCAAGCGTTATGTTTTTACTCAAAATCGGTGAAATTCTTGAAGAGTGGACCCACAAAAAATCTGTCAGTGACCTTGCAAACACAATGTCGCTTGGAATTGAAAAAGTGTGGTTAAAGAATAAAAATGATGAAGAGGTTTTAGTTTCTACAAACAAGGTTAATGTAGGCGACAAAATTGTTCTGCGCACAAGCAATATGATACCGCTTGACGGTGAGGTTACCGACGGCGGTGTAACGGTTAACCAATCAGCTATTACGGGCGAAAGTGTTGCCGTGAACAAAACGGTGGGTTCTCTTGTGTATGCCGGCACGGTTGTTGAAAGCGGCGAGTGTATTATAAAAGTTACGCAGATTAACGGTCAAGGCAAATACGACAGAATTGTAAAAATGATTGAAGATTCGGAAAAACTAAAATCATCACTTGAAAGCAAAGCATCAAACCTTGCGGACAGGCTTGTTCCGTTTAGTTTGTTCGGCACGATATTTACATATGCAATTACACGAAATGTAACAAAGGCGTTGTCTATTCTTATGGTGGATTATTCCTGTGCATTAAAGCTTACAATGCCCGTTGCAGTTTTGTCTGCTATCAACGAATGCGGTAATTATAACGCAACCGTTAAAGGCGGAAAATACCTTGAAGCGCTCTCAAAGGCAAATGTTATTGTCTTTGATAAAACCGGAACGCTGACAAACGCACAGCCGAAAGTTGCAGACATAATCACATTCGGCAACAACGACAAGGCTGAAATGCTCAGACTTGCCGCTTGCCTTGAGGAACACTTCCCACACTCGGTTGCAAATGCCGTTGTTAACGAAGCTAAGGCGAGAGGTCTTGACCACGACGAACAACATTCAAAGGTTGAATATATTGTAGCTCATGGAATTTCGAGCCTTGTCGGCGACGAAAAGGTTGTTGTAGGCAGTTATCATTTTGTTTTTGAGGACGAAAACTGCACTGTGCCGCAAGATGAACAAGACAAATTCAATACAATACCAAACGAATATTCACACCTTTATATGGCAATCAACCGCAAACTTGTTGCCGTAATTTGCATTGAGGACCCTATAAAAGACCATGTTAAGCAAACGCTTGACGATTTGAGGACAAACGGCATAGACAAAATTGTTATGATGACCGGTGACAGTGAACGCACGGCAAAGGCTGTTGCAGAAAAATTGGGAATCGATGAATATTATGCAGAAGTTATGCCTGAGGACAAAGCTATGTTTATTGAAAAAATGCAAACTGACGGCAATTCTGTTATTATGGTGGGCGACGGCATAAATGATTCACCAGCATTGAGTAAAGCAGATGTGGGAATAGCAATAAGTTCAGGTGCTGCAATAGCAAGAGAGATTGCGGATATAACCGTTTCAAGTGATGATTTGAATTCTCTTGTAACACTTAAAGAAATAAGCAATCTTTTGATGGCAAGAATCAGGTCGAATTACCGCTCTATTATGTCGTTTAACACTGCATTAATTGTGCTTGGCGTTGTTGGAATAATCCCTCCGACAACCTCGGCTTTTTTGCACAATGCTTCTACTCTTGCTTTTACATTAAAGAGTATGACAAAACTGATGTAAATCCTGTTCCGTTCGTAGATAAATTATTATTTAATGGTAATTTAAATAATAATGCGGATTTAGAGTTTCTTTATACACCTCAGTGTAAGGTTTGAATCCTTATTACAAGCAAAGCGAGTAACATCGTTCTGTCAAGTCTTTAAGGTGGAGATTTGCGAAGCAAATACTACCGTGACTTGACAGGTTGTTATAATCTGCCAATACCTCGGGACATTCGTGTTCCGAGGCTTTTTCTTTGCCTAAATCCTTGTTGGAGACATCGCTCAAATCAAAATCGTAACACGAATTGAAATGAACAAAAATATGCAAAGGTATAACACCTTTCGCAACAGATGGGTGGGTGCATACTTGACAAACAAAGGTATTCGGGTTATACCGACAATTAGCTGGGGACTTGAAAATACTTTCGATTTTTGCTTTAATGGTATTGAAAAAGGAAGCACAGTTGCAGTATCTACTTATATGGCATGCGCATACGGGAACAGAGCAGACCAAAAAGACTTTTTTATGGCTGACTACAATGAAACGCATAAGCGTATTGAACCTGAAACAATCATTTGCTAGTCTAATTTTTTAGAAAAGGATTTCTATTGTTTGCGTGCAGTTTAATGCTACCGGTGGGTACATCAAATGCACTCTAATATGTAATTAATTACTCTTGGATATTATTTTGATTTGTGGTATTATGATAATATATATAATTCTTAAAAAGGATATTTTGCTTATTATGCACATGAAAATTAATATTAGATTTGTTACTGAAAACTACAATTCAAATATAACTAATTTTTATAGAAAAGAATTTAAGATAATTAAAAACGGCATTGAATATTAGTATGATCAAAAAACTACAATAAGAGATTTATTTATAAGTTTAACAACAAATTTTTTTAGACCTTATATTAAAATCGGAAAATGTAATCCATTTAAGTTGTTTTCTAATTTTTTATTGTTTGATAATCATAGAATCAAATATAATGGAGAATGGGTTGTTATGTTTAATCTTGACGCAAATCTTTCAAAGATAATAGATTTGTGTCAGGGAGAAATCATAATTGCCCTAAATCCTTTAATAGATAAAGGTGCTACTGTTCTCAAAGAAAACGGGGTTAGGTTTTATATGCATTCTCACGAGGCGGGAAGGCATCAACAGCCTCATATTCATGTAAATTGTGGAGATGGTTTTGAAGCCTCCATTAACTTGTTGGACGGAAAAATACTTGCAGGCAAGTTAAAGGCTTCAAAAAAGAAATATATAATGGATGTCATCAGTAGAGAAAAAAACTCGTTTATCATAAATTGGAATACCATAACAGATGGTCAAAAAATAGAAATTAAAAATGAAGATCTTATAAAAATTGCAGGTGGATAATGAATAATTTTTATGAAAAGGACAAAGTGTTTAGTGAGATTAAACGAATAACAGAGCAAGTGCCGAATGCTAAAAATATAATAGTCGATGTCGATGATAATGAGTTAGACAAAACAGCCATAGAATTATTAAATTTTCTAATTGACAATGGTATGACTTTTGAACGAGCAGGTGGATATTGGAAAAATCAATCCTATTGGTATGTTAAATACAACAATGAATTCGTTTGCTATATTCTATTTAACGGTACAGATGATGAAGAAAAATTTTCGCCGTTAACCATTTGGACAGATGATAGTGACTCTATTTGGTATAGTGAATGTTATTTAGAAGATAGAATTAAAAATATCGCTTTTGAGCATATAGATGTTTGCGAAAACTGCGGTGCTTGCAAAGGTGGAACAAGAAAGAAAATATTCGGTAAGGAATATGATAATGTTTGTCGCACAACATTTAGATTTATCAATCCTAATTGTGATGAACTGAAATGTTTGAAAGAGCTATTACTATTGAGAAAAAAAGATATTGAAGAGATTAAAAATGATAAGTAAAGAAGCATATATGGCGAATCCTTGTGGCGCTTCTTCGCTACCTTTTTGGAAAGAAAAGCAAATTGTTGTACCTGACAATATGCTTATTTTGCACGATAAGGATTTTAACGAAAGCTATTTAATTGAATATAATGACGAGCAATATTTTAGATTAAAACATAATTTTATAGATGTAAACGATCCTGTTCTGCCAAACGGTTTTGAGTTATGTGATGCTACATTGTCCGACTTTGCGAAACATATCAACAAATGCTATAAAGGTAGTAAATTAACTGTTGACGAGCTTGAAAGTTATTGCAAAAGAACGGTTTATTATCAAGAGCTATGGATTGCTGTTAAAGATTGCAAAAATAATAAGATTATCGGCACAGGTATTGCTGAGTTGGATACGGAAATTGGCGAAGGTGTTTTAGAATGGATACAAGTATCTGAAAAATATCGTGGTAAAGGTATAGGAAAATTTATTGTTAATGAACTATTGCAAAGGATGATAAGCAAAGCATCATTTGTTACTGTATCCGGACAAGTTAATAATTCGACAAATCCGGAAACACTTTACAGAAATTGTGGATTTGAGGGAAATGACATTTGGCACATAATGCATAAGAAATAAGAAACAAAATTTTGAACATTTTTTGTTACTATTTATCTATTTCAATACTTATATGTATGAAGGAAGATTAAAAATAATGATGGATAAGGAGATAAACTAATATGAATGTTTCAAATGAACAAGATGGTCTCATGTACTTTGCTTATAGGTTACAAGAAGCAACATTTCATTACTCGATTGATGTGTACAAGGCATCGCTATATAACACTAACCAGTTAGTTAGAGAATATGTTCACGTTGCAAGCATAGTGGAAAATGGTGAATTAAATAAATCATATTTAGAAACGATAAAAGACGAATTTATAGATGCGATAGAACACGATGTTGTGCTGAAAAAATACTGGGGATTAGACAATATAAAACTCATTAAACAGCAAATAGGGACTTCAAATCTTCTTGATATTGAAAAGATAATGAAATATCTTTCTGATATTTGGGATAAAGCAAAATATTATAATTGGTGCAAAGAATATATAAAAGAAATTGTTGTTCAAAAAAATGAAAAGAAAAAAATTGAACTCGCAATAAGATGTTTTTTACCAGAGTTATACGCTTATGGATATTCAAACGTTTACATTTACAATGTTATTAAAAACACATTACTAGACAAATCAAATCAAAACATTAATACTTTTTTAGATACATTCGACTGTAAAATTAAAGAATATGATGTATATTTAGCAATAAGTCGAGATGTACTTCCTTTCAACAAAATTCTTACCCACAATTTTTATATAGAATTTGACGATGATGGACACTTTAAAGAATTAAGAAAATATGATGAAGACAAATACATAGTAATTAAAGTAAAGAATGTAAAAGCTATGGATCCCAACACCGCAATGGTTAATGCTAAAAGCATATTAAATATTTTTACAATGTTTTATATTGCAGTAGATAACAAAAGTAAATTTGATATTTTCAAAACTGCTATGATTAGATGGGATGAACAAAAATGCTATGCTACTGATAGTGATAGCGGTTTTAGCAAAATAGAAAAATATACGAATGTAGAAGCAGGAAATGTTGCGGAAAACACATTAAACAGATTAACAGAAACCTTTTTGTTTAATAAAGAAACAATGTTTTCGTTGATGGAAGTGCTTGAAAAACATAATTCGGCGATACTTGATGATAATGTTGAAAATAGTTTTTTGAATCTATGGTCCATATTTGAAATGGTAACAAAAAACATTGATTCAGGTTCTAAAATTGAAAGAATAAGAAATGTTGTTTTAATGATATTATCAAATAATTATTTTAAGAGAATCATTAATGATCTCGATAAGAATCTGAAAAATATTATCGGAGAAAAAGCATATAAAAGTATTCTTTCTAAATCAAACATAGATAACAAAACTGATGAATATATTTTAGCTTGTATTGTGTTCATGGATGAGCATAAGTCATTAAGGGAAGAATTTTATTCTCTTTTGAAAAACAATGCAAATATCAGAAGCAGAATATCCCAATTAAATGATTTAGGCGGTAACGTTAAAGACTTATATTCATTAATAAAGAGATATAAAGAAAGAGTTAGTTGGCATCTAACAAGAATGTACAGATATCGTAATTGTATTGTTCATTCAGGAACAAGCGAAGATAATATTGAATTTATTTGTGAACATTTGCATTCGTATGTTGATGTTGTAATTAACGACTTTATTAAAAACTTAACAAGTGATATGAATTTAAAGAGCATAGATGATGTCATTATTCATAACAAATTGTATTTTCAGCAACTTGAAAAAACAATTAATAAGGATACTCGCATCAATGAAGAAATTATTTCTTTGCTGTTAAAATAAAACTTATGATATATTGATTATTCTCTATTGCAAAGCAGTTCTATTTTTAGGACTGCTTTATATTTTTGACTTGACTTTCCTGTTGTTTAGAGTTATAACACACAACACAGGAGGTAAAATTGAATATGAACGGTGTAATTTATGCACGATATTCAAGTGATAATCAGCGTGAGGAGTCCATTGAAGGTCAGCTCCGTGAGTGCAACGACTTTGCAAAACGCAATGACATTACAATCATTGATTCATATATTGACCGAGCCTTCTCTGCTACTACCGACAAGCGTCCTGCGTTTCAGAAAATGATTAAGGATTCTGCAAAGAATATGTTTGATGTTATCATTGTTTAGAAGCTGGATAGGTTTGCCCGTAATCGTTATGACTCGGCTCGTTACAAGGCACAGCTTCGTAAGAACGGTGTTAAGGTAATATCTGCAAATGAAAATATCAGCGAAGGCTCTGAGGGTATCATTCTTGAATCCGTACTTGAGGGTATGGCTGAATACTATTCGGCTGACCTTTCGGAAAAGGTGATTCGTGGATTAACCGAAAATGCTATAAAATGCAAGTTTAACAGTGATCCGATTACATTCGGATTCAATTTTGAACCTGCTGCCATCACCTCGGAACATTCGTGTTCCGAGGCTTTTTTATGCCCGAATACTGCTTTTTACG
>OGJH01001638.1_pt1 | contig 17871 bp, 7 predicted proteins | sample 1572021 | NCBI WGS metagenome assembly OGJH01 (sample SAMEA2582098, study PRJEB24529) | metagenome | biome: Human gut stool | place: China | collected 2011
GTGCCTCCCCGAGATTGCCACGTCGGCCGTTGGCCTCCTCGCAATGACAAATCGGGGGCCCCTACCGTTTTTACGATAGCCGGTTCGAATCGGCGGTTTACCGCCGGGCCTGGCTGTCCCCTCCCCTACAAAACAAATCATATCCGAAATTCTGACGGAAAGTGGGAAAATTCCTGCTTTCCGCATTTTGACATGCTCGAAATTCCTTTTTCCGGAGGTGTATCATGGAACTGATCCTCGATCTTCTGCGGCGGCTGCCCGATTATCCCCGCCTGCGGACCGCGCTGGAGAGCGCGCAGGCTGTCGGCGTATCCGGCGCGGCGCAGATCAACCGTTCCCATCTCATCGCGGCCCTCTGCCGCGACACGGCCCGGCCCGCCGTGGTCGTCTGCCAGGATGAAATGGCCGCACGGCGCACGCAGAGTGAGCTTGCCGCCTTCCTCGGCGCGGAGGCCCCTATCCTGCCGACGCGCGACCTGATGTTTTATGACGCCTCCGCCATCTCGCGCGGCTGGGAGCAGCAGCGCCTGCGCTGCCTTTACGATCTGGCGCGCGGCAAAACGCCCCTGCTCCTGACGACGCTCGAGGCGTTTTCCCTGCGGACGATGCCGAAGGCGCAGCTGTTCTCCGCCGCGATGCGCCTGCTGCCCGGCGCGCAGCTCGAACTGGACGAGCTGATCTCCCGCCTGCTGCACGCGGGCTATTCCCGCTGCTCCCTCGTGGAGGGCGCGGGCCAGTTCAGCGTGCGCGGCGGCATTGTGGACATCTTCTCCCCGGCGGAGGAGCGCCCGGTGCGTCTGGAATTCTTCGGCGACGAGATCGACACCATGGGCTATTTTGACCCCGTCACGCAGCGGCGCGTCGAAAATGCCGATGAGCTCGTCATCCTGCCCGTGGCCGAAACACTGCCTGCCCTGCACCCCGGCGGCATCGAGGGGCTGGCGCAGGAGCTGGACGGCCTGCTGGCCCGCCAGCGCCGCCGCAAAACGCCGAACGAGGCTCTGATGCGCACGCTGCAGGCAGACGCCGACGCGCTGCGGAACGGACTGACCTTCTCGGCGGCCGACCGCTATCAGGCCCTCATCTATCCGGAGTTCGCCTGCGCCGCGGACTACCTGCCCGCCGAGGCGCTGGTGTTCTTCTGCGACCACGGGAATCTGCGCCGCAGCGCGCAGCGCGCGCAGGAGGAGCTGGGCATGATGCTCGACAGCCTGCTGCAGTCCGGCCTGCTGTGCGGCGAGCTGTGCGATTTTTCCGCAGACTGGGAGCAGCTGTGCGGCCGCGTGGCCGGGCACGGCGCGGCGTTCTTCGACTCGTTCCTCGCCGCGAGCTACCCGCAGAGCCTGCAGCCGTCGCTGCTCGTGAATGTCACGGCCAAGCAGCTGCCGTCCTACGGCGGCAATCTGGACGCGGCGGCCTCGGACCTCGCGTTCTACCAGAAAAACGACTATGCCTCCCTTGTGCTGTGCGGCAACCGCCGCCGCGGCGAGATCCTCGCCCAGCAGCTGCGGGAGAAGCATCTTTCCGCCTTCCTCGCCTTTCCGCTGACAAAGCTCCCCGCACCGGGGCAGATTTTACTGACGGACGGCGCGCTTCCGTTCGGCATGGAATACCCCGACCTGCGCTTCGCCATTCTGACGGAAGGCCAGCTGTTGGCGCAGGCCGCTCAGAAACCGCGCAAAAAGCATCAAAAAGCGACCAACCGGCAGAAACTCAGCTCGTTTACGGACCTTTCGCCTGGCGACCTCATCGTGCATGAGTACCACGGCATCGGCCGCTATGTCGGCATGGAGCAGATCCGCGTCGACGGCATCATCAAGGACTATGTCAAGATCGCCTATCAGGGCACGGACACGCTGTATGTCCCGGCGACGCAGCTTGATCTCATCTCCAAATACATTGGCGGCGGCGAGGACACGGTCGTCAAGCTCAACAAGCTCAGCGGTGACCAGTGGCAGAAGACAAAGGCCCGCGCGAAATCCGCGGCCAAGGACCTTGCCGCCGGGCTCATCCAGCTCTATGCCGAGCGCAAGCGCCGCATGGGCTACGCCTTCGCGGCCGACACGCCGTGGCAGGCGGAGTTCGAGGACAACTTCCCCTACGCCGAGACGGACGATCAGCTGCGCTGCATCGAGGAGATCAAGGCGGACATGGAGTCGCCGCAGCCCATGGACCGTCTGCTGTGCGGCGACGTCGGCTTCGGCAAGACCGAGGTCGCGCTGCGCGCGGCCATGAAGGCCGTGCTCGACGGAAAGCAGGTCGCCATCCTCGTGCCGACGACCGTGCTGGCGCAGCAGCATTACACGACGGCCCTCAACCGCTTCCGCGGCTTCCCCGTAAACATCGGCGCGCTTTCGCGCTTTTCCACCCCGCAGCAGCAGCGCAAGGTCCTGTCCGATCTGCGCACGGGCACGCTCGACCTCGTAGTCGGCACGCACAAACTGCTGCAGAAGGACGTGGAGTTCCACGACCTCGGCCTTCTCATCGTGGACGAGGAGCAGCGCTTCGGCGTGACGCACAAGGAAAAGCTCAAGGAGCTGGCCCGCGGCGTCGACGTGCTCACGCTCTCGGCCACGCCCATCCCGCGCACGCTCAACATGGCCCTGTCCGGCCTGCGCGACATGTCCACCATCGAGGAGCCGCCGCACGACCGCTACCCCGTGCAGACCTTCGTGCTGGAATATGCCGAGCCGGTGCTGATCGACGCCATGCGGCGCGAGATCGAGCGCGGCGGTCAGGTGTATTATCTGCACAACCGCGTCGAGAGCATCGAGCAGTGCGCCGCGCGCATCAAGCGCGCCCTGCCGGACGCCGAGATCGCCGTCGCCCACGGCAAAATGAGCGAGGAGGAGCTCAGCGACGTCATGCAGCGCATGGATGAGGGCGAGGTGCAGATCCTCGTCTGCACGACCATCATCGAAACGGGCATCGACATTCCGAATGTCAATACCTTGATCATTGAGGACGCCGATAAGCTCGGCCTTGCCCAGCTGCATCAGATCCGCGGGCGCGTCGGCCGCAGCAGCCGCCATGCCTATGCCTACCTGACGTTCCGCCGCGGCAAGGTCCTCACAGAGATCGCCGAAAAGCGCCTGAACGCCATCCGCGACTATGCGGAGTTCGGCTCCGGCTTCAAGATCGCCATGCGCGACCTCGAAATTCGCGGCGCGGGCAACCTGCTCGGCGCGGCACAGTCCGGCCACATGATCTCCGTCGGCTATGACCTCTACCTCAAGCTGCTCGAGGCGGCCGTGCTCGAGGAGCGCGGCGAGCCGTCGCCGGAGGAGAGCGCCTGCACGGCCGACCTCGACGTCACGGCGAACATCGACAAGGCCTATGTGACCTCGGGCGAGCAGCGCATGGACCTCTACCGCCGCATGGCGGGCATCCGCTCGCAGAGCGATGCCGACGAGCTGCTCGACGAGATCGTCGACCGCTACGGCGACCCGCCCAGGGGCGTCATGAACCTCATCGCCATTGCGCTGCTGCGCGCCCGCGCCAGCGCCGCCGGCATCCGCGACATCGCCCAGAAGGGCCGCACGCTCCGCTTCCGGCTGGCGCAGTTCGACTTTGCCGTCGTCTCCCGCGTGGCCGGGCAGTATCAGAAGCGCATGTTCGTCGAGCCGAAGAGCGAAGAGCCTGCCATCACGCTCCAGCTGACCGCGAAGGAGGATCCCCTGCAGGCCGCGGAAAGGTTCGTAAAGACCTATCAGGGAGAGTAGGAGCTGCACGCTTTGCAGCGGCAAGAGCAATATGGTATACAGCGGTGTACGGACATGGGACACAATTCACAGCCTTGCGATAGCTCGATGAATCATAACGTGCCTCGATCGTCCGGAATGGTGAGTGGACAGCAGGAATTGCCGTCCTCCATCCGGAACCCGCCCTTGAGATCCGCCTGCCATATGTCGTTGCAGGCATCCTTCTCGGACCGCGTGAGCGCCCTGCACCTCCGGGACTCCTCAATGCAGATGCAGCCGCGTCGATGCAGGATGCTGTATACATTGTTTTTGCAGATATGCTCACCATATTGCTGCACTGTACATGACATTATCTCGCTTAACGCCCCGAAAATTTTCTCAAAAAATTCTTCGCCTTCCCCTCTTGACAAAGGCAAAAAATATGATTATAATGCACTTAATTTCAAACGACAAACCTGTGAGGAAGAAGAGTAGCACAGCACAGGGCATCCCAAGAGAGCTTCGGGCGGTGAGATCGGAGCGGTGCGCAGCGGTGTGAATGGCCTTCCGAGGGCGGCTTGAACGGGAAATTTTCCCAAGTAGGGTCCGACGGGAACCCTCCCGTTATCCGTGGGGTACGCATGATGGTGCGTAAAAGCGAGTGGACATCGCAAGATGTCAATTTGGGTGGTATCGCAGAAGCAAAGGCTTTTGTCCCATGTGGGGCAGAAGCCTTTTTTGTTTTTAAAATCCAGGCCGCCGGCACCGGTCCCTCCATCCGCCGCCCAAAATACCCATATAAAATTTTGGAGGAAAACAAAGATGAAAAAGAACATGCTGAGCCGTGTGCTGACTCTGGCCCTGGCCGCCCTGCTGGCCCTGCCTCTCTTCGCCTGCGGCAAAAAAAGCGATGACAATTCCATCGGCTCCTCCGGTGCCGCATCCTATCAGGTCGGCATCTGCAGCTATGCGGACGATGCATCCCTGAACCAGATCGTGGACAACATCGAGTCCCGGCTCAAGGCCATCGGCCAGGAGAAGGGCGTCACCTTCGAGATCAGCTATGATAACTGCAACACCGATTCCGCCGTGCTGAATCAGATCATCGCCAACTTCATGGCCGGCAAGGTGGACCTGATGATCGGCGTAGCCACTCCCGTGGCCGTGGCCATGCAGGCCGCCACCGAGGGCACTGACATTCCCGTGGTCTTTGCCGCCGTGTCCGACCCTGTGGGCGCGGGTCTGGTGGAGAGCCTGGAGGCCCCCGGCGCCAACATCACCGGTACCTCCGACTATCTGGACACCGATGCCATCCTGGACCTGATTTTCGCCGCCAACCCTGACGCCAGGAACATCGCCCTGCTGTATGACCTGGGGCAGGACTCCTCTGCCGCTCCCATCAGGAATGCCAAGGCGTACCTGGACAAGAGGGGCGTGTCCTACAAGGAGTATAACGGCACCACCACCGACGAGATCAGCCTGGCCGTCAGCAGCATCGTGGCCGACAAGGCCGACGCCGTGTTCACCCCCACCGACAACACCGTGATGACCGCAGAGCTGGCCATTTACGAGGCTCTGGCCAAGGCCGGCATCCCCCACTACACCGGCGCTGACTCCTTCGCCCTGAACGGTGCGTTCCTGGGCTACGGCGTGGACTATGCCAACCTGGGCGTGGAAACCGCCAACATGGTCTCCGGCATTCTCCTGGACGGCAGCAAGCCCTCCGCCACCCCCGTGCTGACCTTCGACAATGGCACCGCCACCATCAACACCGACATCTGCAGGGAGCTGGGCCTGAACTATGACGAGCTGGCCGAGACCTTCGCCCCTCTGTGCACCAAGGTCCAGTCCATCGTCACCGCCGAGAGCTTCGACGATTTGAATGAATAAGAAATCAAGCATCCATCAGCGGGCCCCCGCTGATGACCCTCGCACCGCCCACTCGGGAAACAAACCCATTGCGCATGAAAGGAGAAGTCTCTCATGAACATTTTTTCTCTGGTCCAAACCGCCCTGGAGCTGGGCCTCATCTGCTCGCTGACCGTGCTGGCACTGTTTTTGAGCTACTCCATGCTCAATGTATGCGACCTTTCCACCGACGGCTGCTTCACTCTGGGTGCGGCTGTGGGTGCTATGGTAGCCATTGCCGGGCATCCCTATCTGGCCCTCCTGGCCGCCATGGCCGCCGGAGTCCTCTCCGGCTTTATCACCGCCCTGCTGCAAACGAAAATGGGCATTGACAGCCTCCTTGCGGGCATCATCGTCAACACCGGGCTCTACTCCGTCAATATCGCCGTCATGGGCGGCTCCTCCCTGCTGAATATGAACAAAACCGAGACCGTATTCACCAAGGCCCGGGCTCTGCTGCAGGGCACCTTCCTGGCTGAGCAGTATAAGCTGCTTGTGGCGGCCATCGCCGTGATTGCCGTGATCGTTTTTTTGGCCCTGTTTCTGCACACCCGCCTGGGTCTGGCTATCCGCGCCACCGGCGACAATCCCGACATGGTCCGCTCCTCCTCTATCAATCCCACCTTTACCACCATCGTAGGCCTGTGCGTAGCCAATGCCTTCACGGGGCTGTCCGGCTGCCTGCTGGCCCAAAGTCAAAAATCCGTCAGCATCGACATCGGCACCGGCATGGTGACCATTGCCCTGGCCTCCCTGCTCATGGGACAGGTGCTGCTGGGCAAGGGCAGCATTCTCAAGCGGGCCGTCGGCATGGTGGTGGGCGCCTTTGCCTTCCGCATGGTGTATACCATCGCCCTGCGGCTGGATATGCCCGCCTTCATGCTGAAGCTGGTGTCCTCGGTGATCGTGGTGCTGGCCATCGCCGCCCCCTATTTCAAAAAGCAGCTGCCCATGCTGCGCCGCCGCATGGCTGCGCGAAAGGAGGCCCGCCTTCATGCTGAAGATTGAAAAAATATCCAAGACCTTCAACCCCGGCACCATCCATGAAAAGGCAGCCCTGCAGGGCCTGAGCCTGCACCTGCTCCCAGGAGATTTCGTCACCATCATCGGCTCCAACGGCGCAGGCAAATCCACCCTCCTTAACGCCATCAGCGGCAGCTTTTTCCCCGACAGCGGCAGCATTTATCTGGACGGAAGAAATATCACCTTCCTGCCGGAATATCAGCGCTCCCACCAAATCGGCCGTCTGTTCCAGGATCCTATGCGCGGCAGCGCCCCCCACATGACCATTGAGGAAAACCTCTCTCTGGCGGCGGCCTCCGGCGGCTGGCTCAGCCATGTGACCCGGGCGGAAAAAGCCGCCTTCCGGGAAAAGCTGGCTCAGCTGGACATGGGCCTGGAGGACCGGATGAAGCAGCCCGTGGGGCTGCTTTCCGGCGGCCAGCGTCAGGCGCTGACGCTGGTGATGGCCACCTTCAAGCCGCCGAAGCTCCTGCTGCTGGATGAGCATACCGCTGCTCTGGACCCCGCCACGGCAGAAAAGGTGCTGGAAATCACCCGTCAGACCGTCTCGGAGAACCGTATCACCACCCTCATGGTCACCCACAATATGCACCAGGCCCTGGAGCTTGGCAACCGCACATTGATGATGGACAGAGGCCATATCATTCTGGATGTTGCCGGAGCGGAACGGGCGGGCATGACCGTGGAGGACCTGCTGGCTAAGTTCAAAAGCGGTGCTGGCAAGGCCCTGGACAATGACCGTATTCTCTTGTCGGAACAAACAAAATCGGATAAAAAAGGCGCATCGAATGCCGCGGACTGATCACGAAGCATGGAACAAAACAGTCTGTCCGGCGTGGCAAAGGCAAATAACATCACCGGGAGAAGCAAAAAGCTCTTATGATATGAGGAGCTGGAACGGCAGCTTTTCGGATTTTTATCATGACGGCAAGCCTTTGCCGGCCGATGCCGGCGTTTCTGCAGTAACGATTGAATATTTCCAGAATTTGTAAATAATGGAAAAAATCAGACATGTTTCCGGCCGATATTTAGAACTGCACGGCATCTCTGTATGTGTATTTTTAATTGCATATACCGGATGTTTGTGATAATATATACAGAACACCATTGGTGTAGAAGCGGCCGCATGCCCGGCTTGTGGACATACCAAAATAAAGAAAGAAGGTAGGTTTATGAAAAGCACACACTTAAGAAAACGCATTGTGGCTGCATTGCTGGCCGTGGTGTTAGCTGTTAGTTTAGCTGCGCCATCTCTGGCAATTGAGGAAACAGGCGTCTCGAAATCAGGCAGCAACGGGCTGACTTGGGAGGAAATAGACAGCAGCTCTGTTCAGGTAGAGTCCCCCATTCAGGCGAATACCGGCGTAGTGGAAAAGACGGTAGAACACGAAGACACCGATATGGTTCGTGTCTCCATTATTCTAAAGGACGCCTCTACCCTGGAAAAGGGCTTTACCTCTGATGAGATTGCAGCTGCTGATCGCAGCGCCATGCAATATCGGCGGAAGCTGGAGAAGCAGCAGGACAGCATGGCTGCCGCCATCTCCAAGCAGGCACTGAATGGTGCAACACTGGATGTTGTTTGGAATTTGACATTGGCAGCCAATATCATTTCTGCAAATGTCCAATATGGGCAGATCGAGAAAATCAAGGAAGTTGCCGGTGTGCAGGAGGTCATTCTTGAGAACCGGTATGAGCCCTGCGTGGTGAAGCAGGAGGAGACGGCGGATCCCAATATGGCCACCTCCGATAAGATGATCGGCTCCAGCGCTGCGTGGGCGGCAGGCTATACCGGCGCAGGAAGCCGGATCGCAATTATCGACACAGGCGCCGATGTGGATCATCCCTCTCTGGATCCGGATGCGCTGAAATATGCCTTGCAGGGGAGTAATGCGACGATCATGACGGAGGCTGACTTGACCGATGAGGTGCTGAATCAGCTAAATGCATATACTCGCAAGGCCGGACTGACCGCAGCAGATTTTTATGTCAACGAGAAAATCCCGTTTGGCTTTAACTATGTGGATGCGGACACGGATATCACGCATGATAATGATACGCAGGGCGATCATGGCTCGCACGTGACCGGCATCGCGGCGGGAAACCGTTTTGTTAAGGACGAAGCCGGAAACTATGTCGCAGCGTTGGACTCCGTCATGACGCAGGGCGTGGCGCCCGATGCGCAGATCCTGACGATGAAGGTCTTCGGCAAGCGCGGCGGCGCCTATGATTCAGACTACATGGTCGCGATTGAAGACGCCATGGTGCTGGGCGCGGACGCAGCGAACCTCTCTCTGGGCGGAAGCTTCCCGGGCTACTCCGAGTATACGGAAGAGAAATACCGTCATATTCTTGATGAAATCGTTGGCAGCGGCATGGTTGTCACAATTTCTGCAGGTAATTCCGGCAGCTGGTTTGACCAGACTGCGTTTGGCCTTCCCTATGCGGGCAGTGTGAACTGGGCTACAAACGGCAGCCCCGGCTCCTATGTTAACTCGCTGTGTGTAGCCTCCGTCGATAACGCGGGCGTTACAGACAATTATCTGAAGGTTAAAGGTCATAACATGACCTACACGGAAAAAAGCTATCAGAACAAACCGATCTATACCATCGGCGGAAGCCATGAGTATATTTATCTGGACAAGATCGGTACCGCGGAAGAGTTCGCAGCAGTCAAGGATGTCCTGGCAGGAAAAATTGCAATTTGCAATCGAGGCGATACCTCATTTTACGAGAAGGCAGAAGCCGCGGTTGCCAATGGCGCAATTGCGACCATTATCGTGAATAATCAGCCGGGCTCCAATTATATGGATCTGACCGATTATAAAAAAACGGAGCCCTGCGTCTCTATTTCTCAGACGGATGGCGCGTTCCTGCGTAAAAACTCCACGCCGGTGACGAGCGAGGATGGCAGTGTTCTGTATTATAGCGGCGAGATGTTTGTGAGCTCCGAGCGGGAGTCCTGGGATCTGGGAGAAGACTACTATACGATGAGCAGCTTCTCCAGCTGGGGCATTCCCGGCGCCCTGACGATGAAGCCGGAGATCACGGCGCCCGGCGGCCGGATCTACTCCCTGAAGGACGGCGGAGAGTATCAGAATATGTCCGGTACCTCTATGGCTTCTCCGCAGGTAGCCGGAATGGCGGCGCTGGTCGCTGAGTACATTAAGCAGAACGATCTGGCCGAAAAGACGGGACTGGCTGTGCGTACGCTGGCCCAAAGCCTGCTGATGTCAACTGCTCAGCCGATCGTTGAGAAGCAGGGTGTTGATGAGCAGGGGAAGACACTGGAGGGTTACTACTCTGTTCTGCAGCAGGGTGCAGGCCTTGCAAATATCGGCGCGGCTGTAAATAGCGGAAGCTATTTGATGATGGATCAGGATGCAACAGATTCGTATGCAGACGGAAAGATCAAAGCCGAGCTGGGAGACGATCCCCAGCGTACCGGTGAGTATTCCTTTGGCTTTACGCTGTACAATCTGGAGAATACGGACAGCACGTTTACCTTAAGCGCTGATTTCTTTACGCAGGCGGCACTTCAGGGCGAGCTCAATAACGGGAACGGGCAAGTCATGAATTTCTCGGACAAAAAGACTGCCGCATTAGCCGCGGACGTTGTCTGGGACGTGGATGGGAAAACGCTGAAGCCGGAAATGCCTGCGGATCTGGACGGCTGCGATTTTGACGGAAGCGGCAAGGTAACCGCGGACGACGGTCAGGCGCTGCTGGACTATGTGACCGGCGTGCGGACTGAGATCAGCAGCAAGAGCTGTGCGGATCTGGATAAGGACGGAGACATCGATACCTATGATGCTTACCTGTTCTTCTCCCGCTTGAGCAGTGCTGCCGTGACGGTTCCTGCAAACGGAAAGATTCACGTCACGATTCATGCAAAGGTCCTTGGTCTGGACAGCTACGACGAAAAGAACGGCGGTGCAGGCGCTTATGTCGAGGGTTATGTATTTGCCAACGAGGTAAGCAGTAAAGAGGGTGTCGAAGGGACCAGCCATTCTATCCCGGTGCTGGGCTACTACGGAAATTGGACCGATGCCTCCATGTTTGATGTCGGCAGCTTTATTCAGTATCACTACGGCATGGAGACCCGTCCTCCCTACATGCTCGCTGCAATTCAGCAGGCAGCGCAGCTCCAGTCGCTGACCATAAAATACAAAGGCGTGGATGACTCCTATTCCCTTGGCGGAAATCTGTATGTAGACGACGGATTCTACGATGCAGATCGTTACTCCATCAACCCGGATACCGCAAAGATCTCTGATATTTATTTCTGCCTGATCCGAAATGCGGCCAATGGCCGGATCACTGTGACCGGCGAGGACGGTACGGTATATCTCAACAAGGAGACTCAGGCTCCGATCATTGGCGCCTACTATTTCTCGAACCAGAAGACGTGGATGCAGGTGCAGAGCGGCTTGTCCGTGGATTGTGCGCCGGATGCCGCGGAAGGCGAAAAGCTGACTGTGAAGCTTACCATGGCGCCGGAGTATTATGTGGATTACAGCGGCTCGACGCTTTCGACGGATTGGGATGCGCTTGGTGAGGGAGCAAGTCAGACCTATACGATGTTTGTTGACAAGACTGCTCCTACGCTGACCGACATTACGCTTTCCGAAGACCTGATCAACGACGGACGGGTCATGACCGTTACGGCCTCCGACAACAGATATGTTGCAGCAGCGGTGCTGTACGATTACTCGACCGGGAAAATCCTTGCGAGGACGGGCGGTTCTCCGAAGGGAGCAAGCCGCGGCGAGGCTGTTACCATGTCGTTGGATGCAAACGGAACAGCAAATGCAGCACATCTGCTGCTGCAGGTATATGACTACGCAAACAACTGCAGTACCTACAAGATCAATCTGAACAAGTCCGAGCTGAATGATCCTGTTGAGGTTTCCTTGAATCGCAGCACGCTGAAGCTTTTCAAGGGCGGCACGGCGACGCTGGAGGCGGAAGTTACGCCTTTCGGCATCCATCCCGATACGGTGACCTGGACCAGCGACAATACGAATGTGGCTACCGTGGACGAAGACGGTACGGTTACCGGCATTGGCGATGGCACTGCCACGATCACGGCAACCTCTGTAAAGGATCCCACCAAGAGCGCAGCCTGCACGGTTACCGTTGAGGTTTTGAAGGTTACGCTGACCGGCGCGCTGATGGATGGCTCCTCCACCTCCCAGTTCTATACGTGGGATATGGAAAATGATACTACATGGACGCCGGGGGCTGTGATGGAGGTCGAGGGCATTACCTCTACCGCATATGACACGGATCGCAACAATGTCATTGTGGTTGACGGAAATGAACGGAAGCTCCATCAGGTCGACATGGAGAGCGGCAAGGTTCTGGCGGACTATGATGCCGTTGCGGGCGGTAACTTTAATGTGCCGCTGTTTGATCTGGAATACAGCGAGCTGTTTACCAAGGGCGACATTCCGGCCTGCTACAGTATCTATAACTTTATGCTCAACAAGCCTGCGGAACTGGGCAGCATTCGCACGGACGGCTTCATGCTGTTCATGGATTTCCTGCTTTACGGAAACGGAGCCGATAAGTTTACGGCGATGACCTCGCTCGGCAAGACAAAGCTTGATCTGGATCAGGACGGCACTGCGGAAACGGATGCGGAGGTGCTGCTGCTGCTGGATAACCGCGGCAACGTGTGGACCTTCCAGATTTATGACGGGATCGACTACAGCAGCACGACAGGCAAATACGAGATTGCAAAGTCTAACCTGACCAGTGCATTTAAAATGTACTTCATGGGCGACAATAACGGCACGCCGCTGTGCTCTATGGTTCCCACAACGGTCAATGGACAGCTGGCATTGTATTTGTCCTACTTTACCGGCAAGGCCAATGAGCTCTACCGTCTGACATACGATTCCGCCAAGAACTTCTGGACCGGCGAAAAGCTGGCCAGCTTCGGCGAGAATGTATATCCGGCAACGATCCTGAAGATCGACAATCATGAGGCCAACCAGACGGAGCTGGAGCAGATCGTAAGCAATCTGCCGCTTGGCTCCCACACGGTACAGTCTCAGGATTTGACAGACATGCTCAATTCTGCTGCGGTTGAAGAAGCGGCCGCGTCTTATGGTGCGCTTAATACAGCAGCAGAAAAAACCGCATCGGCGAAACCGGCGGCTGACATCGCGGGCGAACAGCCTGCATCCTCGGAGATCATTACCTCGGAGGATCAGAACACGGTCACCCTGAAGCTGGTGTCGGGAGGAACGGCCCCCACCACGAACGGGCTTATGAGCGTCAGCTACGATGCTGCCGGCTGGGAGCTGAAGAATGTCATTGGAAACACGCAGTATTTCTCCTACAAGGCTGAAGCCGGAAAGGTAACGCTTGGTTATGTTTCCGTGGACAGCATGCCTGCCGGAGAACAAGTCGCAGAGCTGACGTTCACCAAGACGAATGCCGGCAAGGACGCCGATCCTCGGTTCACTGTCCAAAAGACAGAGCGCAATGAACAGCGGATCGATGAGGTGGAGCATCTGACGGCAAGCAGCAACCGTGATGATCCGTGCCCGTCGAAGGAATTCCGGGATCTCAGCACAACGGCTTGGTACCATGAGTCCGTGGACTATGTGTTGTCTAAGGGCATTATGCAGGGCTACGGCGACGGCACCTTCCGCCCCGATGAGACCGCGACCCGTGCCCAGGTGGTGACGCTGCTCTATCGCATTGCGGGAGAACCTGCTGTGGATGATTCCAAGGCCCTGCCCTTCACTGACGTGAATCTGGAGAGCTGGTACGGCAGCGCCCTGCGCTGGGCTTACCAGAACGGCATCACCACCGGTGTCAGCGCGGATACCTTTGCGCCTGACGACTGCGTGACGCGCGAGCAGATGGTTTCCTTCCTCGCTCGGTATGCCAAGGTGACCGGCGCCTATGAAAAGGTGTCCGAAGACCTGAGCAGCTTCTCTGACAGAGATCGTGTCTCCTCCTATGCTGTGGAATCCATGCAGTGGGCTGTTGCCAACGGCTTTATTCTCGGCACAGAAACGGGCAAGCTGGAGCCCATGGCTACGGCCACCCGTGCTCAGCTTGCGGCAGTGGTCGCCAGATACTGCCAGAGCATTCACTGATTTCTATCCGAAACGGCGTGCTTACCGGGGGCGTATTGCCCCGCGGTGAGCACGGCGCAAGCCCCAGGGCTTGACAAAAAAACAAAGTGCAAAAGCAGCCCCACAGAAGTGTTTCTGTGGGGCTGTTTAGACTCTCAAGGCCCTGCTTAGCCGAAAGTCAGTGTCCGTTTATGATACCACTTTCTGCGGCCTCGCAGCGGCACTTCGGGGGGCAGCCGCCATGATCCTGTTCGGGAGGTTTACATAAAGTTCACAATTGTAACGCTTTTGTTGGCAAAACGTTGTTGCATTTTGGCGGCTTCCCGGTATAATAGGATAGGAACAAACGGCGGCGGATGCCGTCTGGAGAATAGGCGGCATTCTGCCGTAGAACCACCGGAGAAGGAGATTTAAATGGGTAAATTTGAAAAAGGCAAACGCCCGACGCAGGCTCAGTCCTATGCCGAGCCGCAGCGTGCGCCGAAAAAGAAAAAGCAGAAAAAGCAGTCCCGCCTCGGCCTGATCGTCGCGCTGCTGGCTGCAGCCGTCGTGCTCGTCGGCTGCGGCGTAGGCTATATGTTCCTGCGCGACGACGGCAGGATCGTCAACAACCTCTATGTCGCGGGTGTCGATCTCAGCGGCATGACGAAGGAGGAGGCGCGCGCCGCGCTCGAAAAGGGCGTGAGCGTCTATGGGAAGGAAAATATGAACGTCGCACTTTACACGCGCCCCTATGACACGTTCACCTCGACATATGACCCGGCGCAGATCCCGCTCGTCGACATTTTCGGCAAGCCTCTCGATGCCTCCGCGCAGACCGAGGCGACAGAGCCGACCGAGACCGCGCCTTCGGAGACGGAGCCGGTGACGGAAGCGCCGACCGAGGCCCCGACGGAGGAGCCGACCGAGGACCCGAACACCCCGCGCGACGAGGACGGCAAGCCGATGACGCTGCTGACAAAGCTGTGCCTGACGCCGTCGGACACGGCGGTCCGCCTCGACCTCGACAAGGCCGTGGAGGCTGCCTATGCCTACGGCCGCGGCGGCGGCCTGTTCTCCCGCGTGAAGAAGAACGCGCTGACGGAGCGCACCGATCTGAACGTCGCCGATTTCCTCACGCTCGATGAAAGCTACGTCCGCACGATGCTGGACGAATATGCCAAGGACGCCGTGAGCGAAAAGACGGAGCCCTCCGTCACCGAGGGCACGACGACCGTGACGGACGACGAGGGCGAGGAGCGCGAGCTCAAGACCCTGACGGTCAAGCTCGGCAGCGCGGGCCGCGAGATCAACACGGACGAGCTGTACAAGGCCGTGCTCACCGCCTATGCCGACGCGAATTTCGAGATGCAGTATGTGGTGGAGGAGGACCTGCCGAAGGCCTTTGACCTCGACGCCCTGTACCACAAGTATTATGTTGCGCCGGTGAACGCCGTGTGCAACGAGGACACCTATGAAGTGACCGACGGCTCGGACGGCTACGGCTTCGACATCAAAAAGGCCATGGACGAGCTGGAGAAGGCAGGCCCCGGCGGCGAGGTCACGCTGACGCTCGACGTCATCAAGCCGCAGTACACGAAGGAATCCCTGCAGGAGAAGCTGTTCCACGATGAGCTTGCCAGCTATGACAGCCCGTACAACGCCGGTCTCATCGGCCGAAGTGAGAACCTGCGTCTGGCCTGCCTGGCCATCAACGGCTATGTGCTCAAGCCCGGCGAGACGTTCTCGTTCAACGGTGTCGTCGGCGAGCGCACGGCGGCCAAGGGCTACAAGGAGGGCGGCGTGTATGTCGGCGGCGAGACCGTCCAGCAGCTCGGCGGCGGCGTCTGTCAGGTCGCGTCCGTGCTGTACTACTGCACGCTGAAATCCGACCTCGAGGTCATCGCGCGGCAGGAGCACCAGTATGTGCCGGACTATATCCCCTGGGGCATGGACGCCACGATCTACTGGGGCAGCCTCGACTATAAATTCCGCAACAACACGACCTATCCCATCCGCATTCTGGCGGAGGCCTCCGGCGGCTATGTCCGCGTGCGCTTCATGGGCACGGAGACGAAGGATTACACCGTGGAGCTGGACTACAAGGCCGCGATGACCCACAAGAGCAAGACCGAGGAGGTCGAGATCTCCAAGGGCATGAAGAACTACGACAAGTACAAGGACTATAAGGACGGCGAGCGCATCCAGGTCGGCTACGACGGCTATGAGGTCGATACCTACCGCATGAAGTACGACAAGAACGGCAAGCTGCTGTCCACGGAGAAGGTCAACCACTCGAGCTACGACTGGCGCAACCGTCTGGTCGCCAAGCTCGTCGAGGAGACGGAGCCCCCCACGGAGGCGCCGACGGAGCCGACGGAAAGCCCGACGGAAAGCCCGACGGAAAAGCCCACGGAGCCGGAGCCGACGGAACCGCCCACGGACGCCCCGACCGAGTCCACCGGCGGCGATGAAGAAGCGCCGTGATCTTAAAAAACGGACCGGCTCATCCAAATGAGCCGGTCCGATTTTTGTATCTGACAGGATAGAAAGGCACGGGGCAAGCGGAAAGCGGAGAACCTGCCAAGGCTGCCGGCCGTGCGTTGTAGGGGACGGCGTCCTCGACGTCTTGTGGCGCAACGGCAAATTTCCGTGCACTCTCGTCGACCGCACACGCCATTGTAGGGGAGCGGCATGCCGCTCCCCTGCAATGCGCAGTTGGTGGCCTTGCGCCATAAAATCAATGCCGCAAAATCAGCCTGCATTGCGGTCACGGACCGCCATGCAGGCTGACTTTTGGCCTCTGCCATTATGGAATCGGCAGCTCTGCGCCGGGAGCGGCGTGCCGCTCCCCTGCAATGCGCCATCGGCAGTCTGCTGATCAGGACACCGTTGCGGGGTCGTACAGCGACGCGGAGAGGCTGTCGGACAGCTCGACGAGGGCATGGCGGTAGCCGCTGAGGTAATCGAAGCGCTGCTGCGCGGTGCGGACGGCTGCGGGCCGGCGCACGAGCGAGAGCGTGAACATCACGTCCGCGCCGCCGGTCGGGACATTGGCCGCCATGAGCGTGCCGCCGTGCAGGCGGGCGATCTCGCGGACCATGGGCAGGCCATAGCCGGTGCCCCAGCGCGGGTCGCCGACGGGGATGAGGCTGTAGCGGTCGAACAGCGTGCCGAGCACGCTCTCCGGGAAGCCCTCGCCCGTATCCGTCACGCGGATGAGCAGCGACTGCTCGCGCCGCTCAAGGCTCAGGCAGATCTCGCCGCCCGCCGGGGTAAAGGCCAGCGCGTTGGACAGCAGGTTATACACCGCGCGCTCCACAAGCTGGGCATCCGCATCGGCGGTGACGGCGGCCGGCAGGCCGCGGTAGACAAAGCGCCGCCCGGCGCGCTCGAGCAGCGGGGCGACATCGTCCGCGATGCCGTCCAGCAGGGCCGTCAGGTCCACGCGGTGCCGCTCCGGCTTGCAGGTGCCGGCCAGCAGCTCGCCGCCCGTGGTGAGCTGGCCGCACAGGCGCAGGAGCTGATACAGCCCGCGGTTCAGCTCGGAGGAGACGGCCGTGGCCGCCGGTTCCTCGAGGTCCTCCACGCGGTCGAACAGCTCGCGCGCCGCCGTCATGACATTCTGCAGCGGACGGCGGAGAATGGCCGAGGCCTTGAGCGCCGCCCCGGCCGCCGCGGACGGCTCGTGCGGAGCGTCGGCCAGAAACAGCAGGCCCCGCTGCATCACGCGGACGGAAAAATCGCACAGCGCCCCGCCGAACGGCAGGCTCAGGCGCAGCGTGCCCCTGCGCGACCACAGGCCGAACGCCGTGCCCTGCAGCATGGGCTGCAGGGACGCGCCCGGATCGAGCACGGCGGACGCCGCGGCGTTGCGCCATTGGACGGTCTCGCCGTCCGTCAGAAAAACGGGTTGGGGGAAGGCCCCCAGGACCCATAACAGATCATCTTCTTCCAAGAAAAGCCCTCCTCTCCGGCATGCAGGCAGAGGCCGGTAGGGGCCGGGCGAAAGCCCGTCAGCTTGTCAAAAAATCCCTTCGGGCTTTTCGCCAAGCTGCTTTCAGAATTGCAAAATAGAATTTTGTTGTATCTTATTTTGCAATTCTGCCGCTGCGGCGGGTGATTGGACGCGAAAGGACACCCTGACGGTTTCCTTTCACACTTTTCTTCCCTCCGAAGCTTTC
>OGJH01001641.1_pt1 | contig 17852 bp, 18 predicted proteins | sample 1572021 | NCBI WGS metagenome assembly OGJH01 (sample SAMEA2582098, study PRJEB24529) | metagenome | biome: Human gut stool | place: China | collected 2011
TCCTTCTGACATGATTGGTGCCTCACTTGGAGGTGTTGGGCTCTCTTCTTCAATCGGCTTGAAGTTATCAGGTGGGGTCTGTGTTGGAGGAATGATTGGTTCTGGAGCTTCTGGTGTTATTGGAGCCTCTGTTGGCCCAGCTGGCATGACTGTTTCTGGTTGGCTTGGTTCCTTAGGAGTAAAGAAGGAGCCTGCATTTTGGAAATGGCTCTTAGCATTCATCATCACCCCAGTCCCAAAACCAGCACCAGCCAATGCAAAGTTTCCGAGGTGTTGAGCCGTCGCAAGACTTCGTGTTGGGACTTGTGAAGCGACCTCTTTGGTCTTTGTGACGCCATGTTCAACTTTAGTTCCAATATCTGTCGCAACCATTCGAGCTTTGGAGCCAAGAACGAATTGGAGGAGTTGTCCTTTAAATCTCCAGATGAGGAAATAGATGACACCTTTAGAAACTACAGATACTAAGAGTTTGAAGACAAGACCAAATAAGAGAAGTGATGGTAAGGTTTTTAGAACTCCATCAAACCCATTTGTGACAATGTTTTCTATCATTTTTTCAATATAGAAAATAAGGAGTGTTAAGAGAGTCGTAATTGCTGGAAAAATCAAGCCTCCAAACATAACTTTAAGTACTCCAAAGACTAACTCTTGCATCCTTGGAACGAAAGACATGAGAAGGACCACTGGAAACAGTAGAATCATGGTGAGGACGAGGATTTGAGCTACCACATTTAAGAGCTGGATAAGGATAATGGGGACGGCTAATACAAAGGCTTCTACAATTTTAAAAATCACATAGAACATCCGAGTGAAGATGAAGTCTGGCATGGCTGACACCCAACGGTTCTTTTCACCATCATCGTTGGCACCATCTCCTAAATCGTCTAAATACTTGGAACGGTCTTTAGCTTTGACTGCCTTGAAGTTCCCACTCTTATCACTAGTTCCAAGGACTTTACTGTCGTCAAAGGCTTCTTCTTTCCCGTCTTGGCTGTTCTTGTATTTTCCATTTTCTTGGCCAGTATTGACAAAGACATAGGCTTTATAGGACGTTTCTGCAATATAGCTATCTGACATCGAGTTTCCAATTTTAATAGATTTGTCTTTGGCATAGTCCACCTTAATACCTGCAATCTTTTTGGTAACGTCTTTAGAGACGTTATTGACAGTATCAAGGAGATAGAGACCACCAGAAGTTCCAGCGACTGTCCCAAAGTACCCCAGAGCTAATAGGAGTACTAGACAGACGTGGAGGAGTGTTCTTGAAAAAGAGCCTTTTGAGAAGAAATATTGGTAGAACAGGTAGAAAGCTAAAACCAAAAGCAAGGTGCCTACAAGTGATTTGTTGGTAATGTTGCCAGAATTAGAGCCCGTAAATCCGTGCCAGATACTGCTTGCCCCATGAAAGACATAGGTTTTATAGGTGGCGTAGAGATCAATCTTTTCTAGAATACGTATGAGGAGGGAAAAGAAGCCAACGACGGCATTGAGAATGAAAAAGAAGAGGTTAACGAAGAGTTCATTAATTAGGACCCAAGCTCCATTAAAGGAGCCAAAGTTGGTTGGTTCCATGTAGGACTTTAGGGAGAAGATATCCACTCCCTTTAGCTTGGCAAAAGCTTCTTGCATCGGTTCACCTCCTAACTAGCGTATTTATTTTCGAGACTTGAAGACACTGTTGCTTTCATAGGTTTTAGAAGCATATCAATATCTTCAAAGAGATTGTGGACGGAAATCATATTGAGATTACCGTAGACATCGTAGTAAAGGCACTGTCCAGAAATCATATTATCAATCCATTCGAGGTTACTTTCAGTGACTTCGAGATTGACGTGTCTGAGAATATCTTCACGTTCAGATTTTTCATAGAAGGCAAAGATGGTTCCAAAACCTGTCGTGTCATCGTCATTTTCTGCATCGTGCACAGATTGTGTAATCAGTGCCAAGGTATTGTTTTTAGAACGTCCAATACGCCTCATATTTTTAATAACGGCTTTTCCTTCTGCGGATTTCATGAGAATCCAAGCTTCGTCAAAGAACTCAATGGTATCTTCATTTTCATTGCGTTCGCCAAAGTGGGTACAGAAGGCCCCAAGTGCAAACATGAGGGCAATGGAGTTTCGTTCGTGGTCTGAAATTTTTGTGGAGTCATCTTTGGGGAGCTTGAGGTTATTGACCTCTAGGATAGTGACTCTGGACTCATAGTTAAGCCCTGGGGTTGTGCCATCTGAGAAGGCTAGTTCCAAGATGGAGTTTGTCACAATGGACGTCAGATAGCGACCAACGGAGGCAATCTCAGAAGAGGAAGCCTTCCTTAAGTCTTCTAGGACATGCTTAAAGCCGACGTTTTCACCAGCTACTCGACGTTCTACGATAGCGTTAATGGCTTCTGTGATGGCTGTTTTCTGGTCCATCGTCACGTCATCGACAGCCTGTAGGAGAAACTCAAGCATGTTCTTTGCGACCTCTACGGCTTGTTCCTTATCAAGGACCACAATGGGGTCTAGAACTCCGTGGTTTGATGGTAGTGAGCTGTCTAGTGTCACAAAGTTAAAGTTGTCAATCTGTTTTTTGCGTTCAGGGTAGCGTCGTGCAAATTCAGGGGAGTTGATTACCTCTTGATAGTGATTTCTAAGTTCTCGTTTGGGGTCAATATAGAGGGTTTTGACATTTTGTAAAGCCACACTTAAAAAGATAATCTGAGCGAGGAAAGATTTCCCTTGTCCTGTCGCACCTGTAATAATGATATGTGGGTTCTTGGTAATCTTTCCAGCGATATCTTCTTTATTTCCGACTGTGGCATTGTAGAGGACGATATTTTTAGAGGAATCAATGGCTTTAGCGATAGAGTCCCAACGTCCCGTCCAGTTATCCACTCGGCCGATATACCAACCGATACGGTTTCCTGAGGACGTATTGGTAAAGGGCATGAGTTCTGAAAATCCACGGGCTGTGACCATATGTGTCCATGTGCGAGTTTTCTTTTGGAGGTTTTCCCCGTAGAGTAGGGCTTGAAAGAGGTAAGGGCCATCTTGAGAGGCTTCACTGATTTCAACACCCATATCATCAAAATAGTTGAGAACTACTTGTCGTCTTTGACGAAGCTGATTGACACTAGAAGCAGAGACGATCAGATAGGCGCCATATTCGATGATATCTTCCTTGTTTCCGACTTTCTTCATCAAATCTTTTAAAGAGATAGAGCCCATGATGATTTCATCTTGTTGGACCGTATCTGTGTTTTCAGCTTCTTCCATGATGTTTCGATAACGGGTATTGGAACGCCCCATTCTCCCCTTGATTTTGTTGGTATCAATAAATTCTGCTTTAATGCGCAGTTCTACGGGAAAGTTCAAGCGTTGGACGAATTCGCCTAGGTGAAAGCCGTTGAATTGCACAGGAAACTTCCCAACAGGAAGAATGGTCACAAAAGAAGAACCATAGGGACTTTCGAGCTTGAGGAAGCCTCCTTTTAGGACTTTAATTAGGGTGTCTGTGATATTAAATTGGGAGCGATTAGCGAGGACCTCCTTCTTATAATGGGGAATATAGCGGAGGTATTGCATCCGCTGGTAGTAGAAGAGTTCTTCATTGGTCAGACGTTTGGCACGAAGGACGGAAAAAGCTTGGAAAATAGTGAATTCGTCACTTCTGTAATCGTCATACCAGGTGGGACTCAATGCGTATTCGTAGCCAAGACCTTTTGCGATTTTTTCCGAGAAGTCATTAAAACTCTCATAGGCCAAGTCTTTTACCGTTGCCCCGTGATTTTGTTTGCGTAAGGTCACGCCCACGACCCAATCAAACTGATAAGGAATTTCCATTTCATCCGTGAGACGGTCAACCGTGTAAAGAAGGAGATCTTCTCCTAGTTCACGGCTATCATCAGCCAATGCTTCTGAAAAATCCCTCATTTTCTCTTCTAAGAGATAGTCTTTGGGAATAAGTGAAATCTCAAAGGCCTTGTTTTTTTGGAGCTTTTTCATCATCTGAGCAACTGTGATTTTATGTTTGCCCTTTTTCTCTTCATCTGTAATGGTGATGGGCGTATTGGGAATGCGGTAATAAGCCACCACCGTTCGATCTTTTTTGAGGGCTAGATTTTCATGGGTCTCCCTAATCGGATAGGTTAAGGTAATACTCATAGGACCTCCTTTTCTATAGTTTTGTTTTTTCAAAGACAATTTCTTCTACTGGCTCTATTCTGTCTTCATGGTAGATGGCTTTTTTATTGAGCTTGAAATCCCAGAAGTAAATCAGGTAGTCTCCGATGAAAACGTGCATCTTCTTACCGTGTGGCTCGTATTCGGTGTAGCATTTAGCGAGTTTATAGGGGAGGTACCAATAGAGCAGTAGTGAAATAGAGTGAGTGAATTTTGCGAGAGGAACCAGGATGAATCCTCCAAAGAGCAACATCGCTACAAAAACGAAGGTAAAGACAATGAAAAAGGATAATTGCATTGGTGTCGCAAAGTACCAGAGGCGAGTCCCCTTTTTTGTCTTGATTTCCTGGATCCAATAGGGGGCGTTTAAGCCCTTACTGTAGTCATAGAGTCTTTCTTCAGTCATACTTAAAGTCCTGAATCAATACCAAAGAGTCGTAGGAACCAGCCGACCACTTTTAGGATGTCTTGTCCTTTTGCGATTGAGACAATGACGGCATAGAAACCAACGACTGAGAAGAGTTGAAGCCAAGAACTGTTTCGCCAGGCTTTAATAGCCAACAAAACAGCGATAGCGGTGAGAATCCAAATCCCATCGCCTTGGAGGAAGGTACGTAGATTGTCTGTATTCATAGAGTTCTCCTAATCTTTATCGTTTGCGTAGTTAAGTGGAATGGTGTGTTCTAGTTTTGTGACATAGTAGCTCTTGTCTTTTTCTGAGAGGGTGAAGGTGAAGTTTTCAGAGTGTGTTGTTCCTCCCACCTCAAAGGTTGCTTGGACATAGGCGATGAGATCAGCCTTATCTTTCTTAAGATAGGTATAGTCAATCGTTTTAAAGGTGGTATTAGCTACAATAGGAACGTTTTTGGCAATGAGGTTGAGGTTGTCTTGGTTAGTGGTATAGTTGGTAAAGAAAACCTTGAGGAACTTTTCAACCTTCTTGTGTTGACTATCTGAGACGTGGTCGTTGGCTGTGAGTTGGAGTTGATCGTCTTCGCTAAAGTGTCCAGCTTGTGAAGAGTCAATAGCTGAGAACCAAGGGAGTCCAGAAACGTAGTATTTCCCCTCTTTTTCATCAAAGGGAATATTAAACCCCGTGACCAGTTCTTTTTCCTCGGTGTCTTTGTCATGTTGGATCATTTCCTTGTATTTGACCTTGTAGGTGGCTACCTTACCTTCTACCGTGACTAATTGTGAGTATAGCAAGGTACTTGGGTTACGCACTTGACCTTGTGCTTTAACGTCTGGAACGAAGTTATAGAAACTGTTGAGGTGTTCGACTTGTGCTTGTTGTTTATCCCCTTCTTGTGGGAGGGTGAAGTAAGCATAAACATAGTCATTCAGGTAATACTGGAGCTTGTAGTCATACTTACTATTAGCGTCCACAGGCTGTGCTTTTTGTTTTTGAGTCGCTTCCACTTGAGCTTGTAGTTTGCCCACTTTATTTGAGAGTGTGATGGCACGGATGGCACCCGTAAGACCAACAAAAAGGAGGAAAGCAATTCCTCCGATAACAGCTAGATTGACGGTCTTTTTCGTAGTGACTTTTAGCTTTGGTGGGCCACCTTTTTTCCCCACCTTTTGAAAGTTTGAGAGGTATTCCCTTGCTTTTAGTAAGTATCGTTTAGCTTTTATCATAGGTCCTCCTTCTAGAGACTAGCGAGTTCAATGAGTTTAGACCCTTTAGCGTAGAGTCGCTTATTAGCTTTTTCAATCTCACTGTTGATGTAGTAGTAGCCTCGTAACTCATTATGCAGTTGTTCGACTAACTCAGGTTTTAGGTCTTTGGCTTCTTCTTTTTTGAGAAGAGCATTTAGTTCTCCCGCCTTGGTCCAAGCCTGTTTGTGGTCTTTCTTTTTGAGTAATTCTCCAAGTTCGTTGGTAACTTGTCCAACTTTGGTTTCAAACATCGTTTTAGTAGCCATATCAATTTCCTTTCTAAAGGTTTCGTGATTGTTTTTGATGGTCTGTTGAATATAGGCAATGAGAGAGGGACGCATCCGTTTATTGAGACTCAGAACTTGACCATCTAGGGTGAAACAGGCATGTTCATAGTCGTAGAAGCCCCTATCATCTGGAGGCTTTTCGGTACATCTTCCAGCACATTCATAGTAGAAGTCCTTTCCTTTTCTAAGGAGGATATACATGTTCCAAAACTCTTGATCAGGAAGAAGGAGGAAGTCTGCTTGATAGATTTTCTTGAGCATGAATTAGCCCTCTAGAAGGTCCTCGTAGCCTAGCGCCTGGTAAATAAAGTCTGTATCAAACCAAAGCCAATCATTGATTTGAGTGTCGGTAGGGGTATTCCCAGAAAAGAGGTCTTCACAGATGGTGGTTAGGGTATCTATCCCACCACGTTCACGGACAGTGTTTAACGTACTCAGTCCACCAGACCAGGCTTTAAAGTTGTTTAGTGAATTGATTTCGACTTTGTATTCCATAAGGGATTTCCTTTCTAGTGTTCATAGTGTTTGTTGGTTTTGAGAAGTCTTAAGATAGCCTCCCCACGATCAGTGATTTCACCGCTATTTTGAATCATCTTCATGTATTCTGTTTGCATGATTTTGTCTGCTTCAGAAACGAGTGCAAGAGAGTTTGCGACTTGATAGGTTAACCAGCGAATGGTCCGTTCGATACTGTAGGGTTGTGGACTGGTTGAGAGTTTTAGGGGTTCAACTCCTCCAAAGAGCCTTTGCCATTTTTCATCGGGCTTATAGGCTCCAAAACGGGTGACACCATCATAGACTTGGATTTCCTTATTGACGATACCTCGTGCAATTTCTCCGAGATCCACACCGTTGATGTATTCCTCCACAACGCCTTGTGCTTTCTGGTCTGAAAAGCGTAGTTCGTAGCGGTTCCAGATACCAAAAATCTCCAAGGATTCTTCCAAGGAGATATTTTCCATACGGGCGATTTCGTATCGCTTTTCATAAAAGTTGAAGTAGAGCTGACTTTGTCGGCTCCCAAAGTAAAGGGAAAGACCGTGATTGGCTTCCATGTCCTCGTTATCGGTGAAGGAGCCCCCACCTGTGATGTTCCATTTTCGAATGGTATCTAGGACAATTTCTTTGGCATAGAGCTTATCAATGAGTTTGGGGATCTGGATGTGTTCCTCCTCGTGTCCATAGCCTTTATAGAGTTCGTCTAGGGCGATATCAAGGCGTTTTACCCTGACATCCTGGTAGGCATAGAGAATAGTTTGAAGAAAGGTTTGCCAAGAAATCCCCTTGTGTTCTAAGAGGAGCTCCATCTCCCGACAGCCTTGCCCAGAGAGTTGGAGACACGTTTGGTAGTTATTGGTCGCAGACTTATCAAAGAAATCGAAAATCCAAATGTTTCCTCGTTGCCACAAGTGGGTATAATTCATAAGACGTGTTTCTTGTTCAGTAAATTCGCTTAAGTGACAAAAAAGAAAGTTCTCACAGAAAGCTTCTAAATCTCGCAAACTGGGGAAAGTTAATCGCAAGTAGTCGATGTGAGCTCTAAGATGATTTTTGTGACACTCCTGATAGTAACCGAGTTTTTCTTTGAGTTCTCGGAACTTGCCAATGGTGAGTCCTCTTTCTCCTGATTCATAGGAGCGGTAAGTTCTTACAGGTAGGCTAACGGCCTGTGCAAAAGCTTTTTGACTAAGGCCTGTTTGTTTTCTGAAGTTTTTGATCTGAAAGGGACTCATTTTAGTCATTCATGGGAACACCTCCTTTTGACTAAGTGACACACTTTTTTGACCAAAGTGACACACTTTCTAAATCTTGAAATCCCAACTCCCACAAGGAATGAGGAGGGGTGGACGTGGCACTTTGGCCAAATGTAACCCCCCTATTAGAATCGGGGGTTGAAGTCTCATCATGGCCTAGGAACTTCGGGCTACGGTCTGCGCCTGACCTGTGGTCAGGATTGCCCTTGCCCTTGTCCTAGCCCATGATGACTAAGCGTCGCTTCAACGGCTTTTGGATAAGATTTGCGTCCCCCCTCCTCAAAGTGGATAAGACTTTCAAGAAGAAGTTCTTCTTGAAAAGGGTCGACTAGAATGGCGGATTCCGTCCGTTCAAAAACAATCCCTTGTTCTTGCAAGAGATAAATAATCTTTCGGAGCGTCGCCATTTTGAGGTTCTGTTCCTCCGCAAATTCTTTGAGCGGACGTTGGTTAGTTTCAGTGTTTAGAGCTTCTTCCTTCTCTATCAATTCAGTTTTTTCAGCTTGTGGTTGGTCTTCTCGAAAGACTTCAAATTCTTCGCCATCATATTCCATAATAGGGATTTTTGCGTAGGCATCATAGAAGGAGAAGCCTTGGTCGAGTGGTACGTAAGGGGAGAAGAATTCCCCAGCTAGGTCTCCGTTATTGGCAATGTATCCTCGACCTTTAACCTTGACGCCATTGATTTCATCAAGCTTTTTAAACTCTTTGGTTTTGTTAGCATCTCCAAACATCATGTCGTAACCTGTTGATTCCAAGTGTCCAACTGAGAGGCGCTTCATAAAGTTATCTCGAAGAGCTGTTTTGATAAATTCACCGTCAGGACGTTGCATGGCAAAGATGATAAAGACACCAGCTTGACGGCCCTCTAGGACGAGTTGAGAGAGGTATTCCATGAGTTCCGATTGGAGGCTATAGTCACGATCAATCTTGGCCATAAGGGCTGCCCACTCGTCAACAAGGATGAATTTGGGTGTCATGCCGTAGTGCGTAAAGTTCTTTCCAGCTTGAAATTTTGGTGAGGTAGACATGAGCTCGTAGCGTTTTTCCATGAAGGCGACGTTTTCTTTAAAACATTGGATGATATCTTCTTTGCTTGTATAGACACGACCATGAAAGACAGGAATCTTTTTGAGCCCAGCCAGGTCAGAGTTCTTTGGATCACAGATATCCACAAAGCCAATCTTAGCGAGTGCATAGATAATGGTCATAAGGACAACGGTTTTACCGCCACCAGTTCCCCCACCAATGAGCAGGTGAGGTTCTTCGATATAGTCCCAAGTGACGTCTGTCATGAGTTGGAGTTTAGAGTCCTTGACCTCGACCTCATTAATGGTGATACGACTATCAATGCGGTTGATGGCAATGTCATAGGTGATAAACCGTTTATCAAAGGTTTTATTACGAAAGTCCCCATTAAACATGACTTCAAGGGTAGAACCAAGACTGAGAAAACGGTCCTGAAATTTATTCCCTTCTAAAATAAAACGAACTTCAATCTTGTAGCGAGATTGTTTTAAGTAGACCTGAGGAAGGACAATCTTTTCAATCGTTTTGTTTTCACGCCTGATATTTTTAATCAAATAGAGGTTATTTTCGATCAGGAAACGTGACAAAATCCGTAGGCTATTGAGTTTTTGGAAGAAGAGGATTTTCTCGTAGCACATGTGATTTAGTAGGTAAGCCAACAAACAAGAAGCAACAAGAATCCCCCCGATATAGTAAACTTGTGGCAAGGGATGGTCTTTCAATTCTTCTAGGTTAAGATAGCAGTAATGTCCAATAGCTAACAAAGAAGGGAACCACCAGATAAACCAAGTGATTCCCCTAATATGACGATAAAAGGCCCTAACTCTCATCCCACGATAGGTAAAGAGCTTCATAGTGCATTACCTCCTAGTTTTCTTTCTTGTTGTCTAGAGGTTTATTTTCCTTAAGAGAGGTCCCTCCATTCTTTTTCTTGATTTTAGAAGCAAAGAGCTTGTAAATATCATTACGATTAACGTGAGTATGGGTGATAACAATATCTTCCAGCTCTACCTCTTCTCGGTATTTAATCCCTAAGTCTTCGATTTCAGACTGAGCCATATCCGCAATGGTGAAAAAGAGGGTCTCATGCTGGACAGAAGAGTGAATCGCAACAACGATCCCACGGATTTCTCCTGTGTTGACTTGGACGAAAGAGCCGTCAGGGTTGCGTTGAGTACGGTCTTCTTCAAAGATGATATCAGGCCCTTCGATGCCACGGAAAGATAGTTTTCCAAGGACTTCAGGCACGTTCAGACCATCTGTAATGACACGATAGGTCTTGTCCGCAATTTGTAGTTTTTCTCCGTAGTTTAATCCAATTTTAGCCATGTTTATTTCTCCTTTACTTTCTTATTTTTTTAGGACCAATTTTTCCGCAAAGACGTTAAGGGCTGGGGCAACTGAGTTCCCGTTTAGAGCCGTGTCTGAGAGAAAAATCGGGTTGATAGCTTCTACAAGAGCATCTTCTGGGAAGACCGTTGTAGAAGCAGGTGTGATAACGTGGAAGGCCCCATGTTTTTCACTATTAAGAATATGACGTTGGTATTTACCTTCTTTTCCAAAGATAAAGCGAGGCGCATTCCCTAATTTTTCATAGTAAGCAAGGCCGATAAAATCTGGTTTCATAACAAGTGTTTCTGGAATCATAGGGTTTTCCTTTCTGAATTTAAGCAAAAGAAAAAGAGTTAAGCTAATTGCTTCACTCTTGAATAATAGTGGGTAAATAGTTTACGTTTAAACTGTCGACTATAGAACTGAATATCACCGCTAGGATAGCTGTTTTTGCGAGCTTCTTGGACTAAATGATCGAGGTCAAGAAGAGCTTGTGCATAGAGTTTAGCTTGTAGTTTAGGTGAGTAGCTAAACATACCATAAGTGAATTCATAGTTATCATAGAGGCGTTTACATTGTAGTGCGAAAAAAGTTTGTCATAATTTCTCCTTTATTGTAAGCGTAAAAAAGCTACTAAGATATAAGGAAGACTTAGTAGCTTGAGGGTAAGTCCATCTAGACAGATAGACAGCAGTAAAGAAAAGTTATTTGGTTGGAAAGATCCCTCTTTCCACGGTGGCAACGTTTAGCAAGGTGCTTTGCGTCAATTACCATCGCTTTCCCGGCCAATCTCTTTAGGTAGTCCTTGTCACACCCAAGGGATTCTCTTACGCAATCTTGCGCAACCAGTTCACTTTACTATTCGGCAAAAGTGCTAATGGACCGAAATGCGTGGAAGCCCACAAAATATTTGTTTTAACTCTTCACTTCAACCATGAATGGACTTGACTTTACTTATCAAAACAATTACAATAAAGGTACGAAGTTTAGTGTAGTTTGATAGTCAGTCCTCTGGTTGTCAGACGCACTTTTTATTTAATTGTCAATGATCTCACTCTGATAGTGATTATTATTTTTTTAAAAATATCGCCATCAGCTATATCTATATAATATCGCTATAGGCGATATTTGTCAAGAGGTTAATTGAAAAAAGTTAAAAATATTTTTTGAGGTTTAAAATGGAATTTTCGGAGCGCTTAAAAGAGCTAAGGAAACAAGCTCACCTGACACAAGTTGAACTAGCTAGTAAATTGGGAATAGTTCAGTCTTCTTATGCAGACTGGGAAAGAGGAAAGAAAAAACCAACTCAAGATAATCTAGTCAAGATTGCACAAATTTTAAATGTGTCAGTTGATTATTTAGTTGGTAATTCTGAAGAAAAAGCTGATGAACTAGATAATATTGAATTGCTTTTCCGTATGAATTCAAAGGGATTGACTGATGAAGAGAAGAAAGTTTTTAAAAAAGAACTAATTGAGTTTATGGAAGAACGGAAGAAGGCGTTTGGGACCAGAGGATAACAAATAAAAAGGACTAAGTAAAAGTTAATAAAATATGTTAAAGTACTTAATAGATACCAATTTAAATAAGCAACGTAATAAAAGTACTACTAAATATTACAAAAGATTAAATCTACAGTATTTAGTTAGTATAGTAATAACTATATGTACACTGATTAATCAATAATAAAGTAGTAATATGAAAGGAAAAAACATGACTAACCTAAAAGATTATTTGGATAAAGATGTAAAAGATTTACTTGAGAAAAAAGATTTTAATTTTGATGATTTTAATGTCAGCGAAGAGACACCTGAAATTGATGTGAAAAAAATTGCGGAATCATTGGGGTGTACAATAAAATATAGTTTTTTAATATCAAAGGCTGGAAGTCATGATTTAGAAAGTAAAGAGATTACTGTTAATGAACTTGATCCAGATTATAGGCAAAGATTTACAATAGCTCATGAGATTGGGCACAATGTCTATAACCATAGCGGTGTTAGAAATAGAATTACGAAAGATCAAGAGATAAGTAAGGAAGAACATCCTTTTGTAGATATTCTTATCGAGAGACAAGCAAATGATTTTGCCTCCAAACTTTTGATGCCTGAGAGGCTACTTTTGGCTGTAAAAAAACGCTTAGAAGATACCAAGGAAATTCGAAATGAAAGGCAAGTAGTTACTAAGCTAGCTGATAAATTTAATGTTTCTTATATTGCAATGGAGTACAGATTGGAAGCAGTAACTAAATGAGTAAAAATGAATATAAAATAATTAAAGACTTTTTAGACAATGAGGATTCGCTCTTTGATACGTTGACAATTACTATTGGGATTATTGGTATTAATGATAATAGTGATGAACTATCACATAAATATAAAGTTGGTGGAATTGAAGCTAGCTCTGAAGGAAAAAATGAGAAGTTCGAAAAAATTCGTAGATTTATTCAAGAGCTTAATGCAGAGGTTTCTAATGAATCAAATACAGGTTTTAAAACAAGTGATAAGAATTCAGGATGGAGTATATTTTTTTTAATAAAAGAGTGTATTCAGATATTGTCAAGGGATGAATTTAACTTTAATTATTATAGGGGACAAAGAAGAGGAGAATGGAAAACAATACCATCTGCTTTCAGGGATCTTGTAAATATTCATGGTGATTTATATTCTGATGAATTTGAAGATATTTATAAAGAGGTTCATCGAAAATTTCCCGAGAAAATTGAATATGTAGAATTTCCTCAAATGGTAATATCAGATAAATGTTCAAGAATAATGCAAGCTCGAGGTCAACAGTTAGCTTTATTACAACATTATGAACTATATACTGCATTATTAGATATTACGTCAAATCCATTTGTAGCTTTATTGTTTATGACTAATGGCGAAATGGATGATCCAAAACTTGAATTTTATGATGTTTCAGATACAAAGTTATTTATAGAGCCCGAAAAGACTGAATTAAATAATAGAGTACTTGCTCAAAAGGGTGCTTTTCTTAATTTTGAAATGCTGGTTTCAAAAGATGAGAAAAATACTAGTTTGATTGATGCCTTAAAAAAGGATGATAATAAAGTTCAAATACCTAGAGTGGTTCTGGAAATTAAGTACTTAGAGAAAGACACTGAAGAGGAAAACAAAAAGCAATATGCAATTAACGAAAAGTTAGGAAAAATCGAAGGTACGCAGTCATTAGCGAAAGAATATGGAAATGGATTCCCTATTGATAGAGCAAGAATTTTTCGGGATATTAAAGAAAAATTAAGGAAAAAATTATCTGAGTTTAAATACAATGAAGATGATTTATTCCCAGATTTTGAAGATTTTTTGAAGAATAGAATGAAGCTGTTCGATAAACCTGAATAACTATTTATCTAAGTTGATTGTAAAATGGAAGTGGACAATTGTCCACTTTTTCTGTACAATAAACTCAATCAATTTGGTTTAGTGTGGGACGTTGTGAGTTAAAGGAGGTGTTGTTTATTGGATGAATTGTATTCAAGAGTAAGTGAAATCACAAAACAAGCACTGTATTCTTTTATGAAAAAAGAAGAAATTTCAACCCTGAACTATCACTTTCACTATTATTTTGATTATTGCATTCATGAGAATAACATTCGAGTCATCAGTCACCACTTTTCAAATCATAAAATTGAAGGTTTGACAGTTATTGATAATCTAGGAACGAGTTTTTCCTATGAGCAAGACAATCCAGTAAGCAAGCGTCACTTTACATTGTGTCATGAATTAGGCCATTTTATCTTGAAACACGATAGTTCTTATTTTACAGAGTCGGTGGATAATCAGGAATCTATTTTAGAGCGAGAAGCCAATGTATTTTCAGCTATTGTTCTGATGCCTGATATTGTGCTACTATCCAAGATTTACTACTCTTGTGATCCATTTCAAAAAGTCAAAGAAGATTTAGAGGTTTCAAAGCAGGCGCTTTATTTTCGATTGATTGATTTGTTGAGAGTTTACCAAGTGGATACTGAGTCAGCGATTAAACAGACAGTAGATGAATACCTTGACGGTCAAAACGCATCTCTTCACCATTACTTTCATCAACTAAAGGAAATATTTATTGAAGAGTTCAATCAATATCAGCCCTCGCTTATATCACGACTAAAAAAGAGATTGAAACAAACAAATTTCGTGACAAGCCAAGAACTACCAGAATTGCTTGACCAGACAAGGTGGGACGAGATTAGAGCAGTAAAGAAATTCAAGGTGTGGCTTGTTTACAATAAGGGAAAATCTTTAGCTTATGTGTGGGATAGCAACAAACTATCAGAGACAGAAGCTAGGAGAAAGGCAAATTTAGAATTATTAGTCATGTGAGGTTAATCATGTATCAACCAGAAAAACTAAAAGCTCGTAGAAAAAAGCTAAAAATGACTCAAAAAGATATTGCGGATCAATTAGGAATCAGCTATCAAGCCTATTCTGCATGGGAACGTGGAGTAAAAGCACCATCTAAAGATAAAGTAAAACAGTTGGAAAAAATACTTAGAGTACCAAAGGGATATTTTACAGAAATTGAGATTGTTCGTCTGTATAATACATTGTCGAATAAAGGTAAAAAGCAAGTAGTAGAATATGCACGTCACTTGGTACAAAAAGAGAAAACTCAACAAGTAATATCAGTTTCAGAAAATCTCTATGAATATCATGTTTACGAAAAAATGTCTGCTGGTATTGGGGCGTCAGTTTATGATGATCGAAACTACGACACTGTTTATTTTGATGAAGAACTAGCTCATGATTTTGCCTCGTGGGTATCTGGTGATTCTATGGAACCTAAATATCAAAATGGTTCAGTAGCTCTTATCCGTGAGACAGGATTTGATTACGATGGGGCAGTTTATGCTGTAGTATGTAATAACCAAACCTACATTAAACGAGTCTACCGAGAAGAAGATGGTTTACGTTTAGTTTCGATTAATCCAAAATATGAGGATATCTTCATCTTCTATGATGAAGATCCACGAGTAGTAGGTATCATTGTTGGGAATTTTATGCCACTAGAAATTTAAATATTTATATTCTCTTGAAAAAGAGAATAGTGCTTTTGCGAGGAAACTTTACAAATATGATATAATAAATAGCTGAAAAAAATGAATTAAGGAAAATAAAAATGTCAAAATTAACTGTTGTGGACTTGTTTTCGGGGGCTGGAGGGTTATCTAGAGGATTTCTTGATGCAGGATATGATGTAGTATTAGGAGTGGATTCTGATGAGATGGCCTTAAAAACTTTCAGAGCAAATCATGGGAATTCTGAAGCCTTAAAATTAGATTTATTTGATTTTGATAACATAGATAAAATTTCTTATTTTTTAAAAGAAAATAAAATAGCTGTTGATGTTTTAGTTGGAGGTCCTCCGTGTCAAGGGTTTTCACTTGCAGGTCCTCGTGATGTTAATGACGAGAGGAATAGGTTGTATCTAGCGATGGTTGAGACTGCTAAACGTCTCAAACCAAGAGCGGTTGTTTTGGAGAATGTACCAGGTTTGTTGCAATTAAACGAGGGGAAAGCAGCTAAACGGATTATTGAAGATTTCTCAGAGATAGGATACAACATCCATTGTAAAATATTATATGCTCCCGAATATGGTGTTCCACAAATTAGAAAAAGGGTTTTCTTTGTAGGGTTACTAAATAGTGATAAGCCATTTAAGTTTCCTGATGGTTTTGTAGAACAAGAAAAATTTGTTACAACTGAGGATGCAATTTCTGATTTGCCTAGTCTTGAGGGAATTTATGGTGAAGAAATCCAAGAATATAAGACTGAAGCTACAACACCTTATCAAAAGTTGATGAGGAGAAATTCTAAAAATATTCGTAATCATATTGGAACAATTCATTCAGAAAAAACTATAAAAATGATATCAATGGTTCCTGAGGGGAAAAATTACAAGGCATTACCAGAGCAATATAGAAGCATGTATAAATATAATGAAGCTTTAACACGATACCATAGTAAGAAACCTTCGCTAACTATTAATACTGGTCATAGATCACATTTTCATTATAAGTATAATCGTATACCGACAGTCCGTGAATCAGCACGTTTACAATCATTTCCAGATGATTTTATTTTCTATGGCAATAAAACACAACAATATAAGCAAGTGGGCAACGCTGTACCTCCGTTGCTTGGAAAAGCGTTAGCTGAAAAACTTAAAGAGACATTGGAGGAATAAAGTGGATAAAATCAAGTTTATTGATTTGTTTGCTGGATGTGGTGGACTTAGTGATGGTTTTCTACAAACCGGAAGATTTAAAGATATTGCTTCAGTAGAATGGTTGAAACCACAAGTGGAGACGCTACGAAATCGTTTGAAGACCAAATGGGGAATTTTAAATTCAAATGAAACGGTTTTACATTTTGATATCCAGGACGAAGAGCGCTTGTTTAATGGTTGGAAAGATGATACAAAGTTTGGTTCTAATAATGGGTTAGATTATCTTGTGCAACAAGCAAATGGTGTTGACGTAATTATTGGTGGACCTCCATGCCAGGCTTATTCGATTGCCGGACGTGTTAGAGATGATAATGGAATGCATGATGATTATCGTAACTACTTATTTGAACATTACTTAAGTATTGTTTCTCGTTATAAACCCAAGTTTTTTGTTTTTGAAAACGTGCCAGGAATGTTAAGTGCAAAGCCTAACGGAATTAACATTGTTGAAGAAATTACTAAAGGATTTAATAAGATTGGTTATAGCATTTCAACAAAATTGAGATCTCAAGCTGTATTGAATGCTTCAGATTTTGGAGTACCTCAAAATAGGAAACGTGTCATTATTTTTGGTGTAAACAATGAGTTTCAATCACAACGAGCAGAAATTGATTACATAGATGAATTTTATTCAATAATGAATTTAAAGAAGGTCTCACAAAAAGTTACGGTTTTAGATGCAATTGGTGATCTTCCAAAGTTTGAGCCTATTTTGACTAAACACGAAAAGAAAAAAGCTTATATTGAACCAAATGAAAACAAATTCGATTGGCATAAACCTCGTTATCATAGTCTTAGAGATATGAACATCTTTAAATTGTTAGCAGAAGATATTGAAACGGGAAGAAATGAATATACGGATAGCAAGGCAATTAGTAAATTGTATGAAGAAAAAGTTGGTTCTAAATCTCCAATACACAGATATCATGTCTTGAGAACAGATTTGCCTAGCACAACTATTATTGCTCATTTATATAAGGATGGTAATAGATTCATACATTATGATTCAAAACAAGCTAGGAGTATTACGCCTAGAGAAGCTGCCAGACTACAATCGTTTCCAGATGATTTTCATTTTATTGGTACACAATCAAGTGTTTTTCAAATGATTGGTAATGCAGTGCCACCGTTACTAGGTAAAAACATTGCTTTATCAGTGGCTGAACTATTATCGAAGTAGGAGATAGAGATGCTGAATTATAATTTTACAAATGATTTGCGTACATCAACAGACTTGTTTTCTAGAATAAATGATGTAGCAAATCATGTTAAAAATGACACATTAACTGAACAAGTTTTAGGAAAATCTAAATCAAATTCTTATAATACAGTGAAAAGCTATTTTTATATTCAAAAGGATTCGGGAATTTTGCACGAAGCTT
>OGJH01001644.1_pt1 | contig 17825 bp, 14 predicted proteins | sample 1572021 | NCBI WGS metagenome assembly OGJH01 (sample SAMEA2582098, study PRJEB24529) | metagenome | biome: Human gut stool | place: China | collected 2011
GAAATGTTTCTGCAAATGGGGGTACAGGGGTATGAGTACCGCCAAGATAAGGCGGCGGCGTAGCCGTCTTCCCGAAGGGAAGATACTTTGACCACATTCCCCTGTCAGGGTACGGGACAGAGTCCCGTGAAAAAGGTTTTAAGGTTTTTGAATGGCAAGTTTTTTATAGTATGGGCGGTTTTCTTTCTCCATATCCTATTCCCGAAAGGGGATGTGCTGTATGAACGAAAGAGAACATTGGCAGAGATTTTTGCAGACAGGACAGGTGGCGGATTATCTGCGCTACCGCAGACAGGCGGAAAAGGAATCGCAAAATCCGCGCCGCCGTATAGAGGAAGCGTCAAGGCATAAGCATTTTTATTAAGCATTTTTTCAGTGCTTTAGGAAGGAAACGAGGTCGGCTATGGGAACGGAAAAGCTGCGTGGCATTGTCCTGCGTGAGCAGGCAAAGGGCGAAAGCAATAAGCAGATTGTGCTTCTGGCGCAGGGCGTGGGTCGCGTGCTGCTTTCTGCCCGTGGTGCCAGAAGGGCGAAAAGTAAGCTTCTGGCGGCAACGCAGCTGTTCTGCTATGCCGATTTTGTGGTCTATGAGGGTAGGGGCTTTTATTCCGTCACGCAGGCGGAGCTGAAAAACAGCTTTTACGGTCTGCGGCTGGATATGGATAAGTTCTCCGAGGGCATGTATCTGGCGGAGCTGACGGAACGCAGCTGCCCTGCCGGTATGGAGCAGGATGCTGTGCTGGAGCTTTTGTATTATGCCTTTCTTGTGATGGATAGGGGTATTCTGCCGCCGAAGCTGATTTCCCGTATCTTTGAATTAAAGCTTTTGCAGCTGAATGGGCTCTTTGCGTCAGATGTATGCCATATCTGCGGCGAAGGCAAGGGGACACTCTATTTTGATGGCAGGATGGGTGCGTTTTACTGTGAAAAGCACCGCACAGAGGATAGCATTTTTGTGCTGGATGCCGTCCGAAGGGCGGTTCGGTTTGTGCTGGAAAGAGAGAGCCGCGCGGCGTTTGGCTTTCAGCTTTCTGCCGAAGCACTCGAACAGCTGACCTTTATCCTGCGGAAATATATGGAGGTTCACATGGGCATAAGGCTGAAAACACGCGATTTTTTTGAACAGTGAATAAAGTATCGTACATTTTTTGTCTATTCCTTTGCAGAAAGACGGAAAAATACATGGATTTAAGTGCAATTTTTTGCCTTGACAGAAAAAGAGAAAAGCGTTATCATAAACCACAAGTTAATCATTACTGCGATGAAGAAGAGGAGTATCTGCGGAGCATTTGCAGAGAGCTGTCGGTTGGTGCAAGACAGCGGTGCGAAACAGAGAAGGGCACTTTGGAGCAGTGTCACAAGAGAGGGTTGATGCGTCGGCATCAATCAACGAGGGTGGAACCGCGGAAGATTTTAAGAGCTTTCGTCCCTTGCTGAACAGCGAGGAGACGGGAGCTTTTCTAGTTTCTATTCGTCCCTTGCAAGATACATTGGTGAGTCCCACAGAAATAAGGAGGAATTCAAATGGCAGTAGAATCTATGGAAAAAATCGTAGCATTGGCAAAAAACAGAGGCTTTGTTTACCCCGGTTCCGAAATTTACGGCGGTCTGGCAAACACATGGGATTATGGCCCTCTGGGTGTAGAGCTGAAAAACAACATGAAAAAAGCATGGTGGAAGAAATTTATTCAGGAAAACCCCAAGAATGTCGGCGTTGACTGTGCAATCCTGATGAACCCCCAGACATGGGTGGCATCCGGTCACGTTGGCGGCTTCTCCGACCCTCTGATGGACTGTAAGGAATGTAAGGAGCGTTTCCGCGCCGATAAGCTGATTGAAGACCACATGGCATCCCATGATATGCCCGAAGTAGTTGTAGACGGTTGGACAAATGAAGAAATGAAGAAATTTGTAGACGATAATCAGGTTGTCTGCCCTTCCTGCGGCGCACATAACTTCACAGATATCCGTCAGTTTAACCTGATGTTCAAGACCTTCCAGGGCGTAACAGAGGATGCGAAAAACGTGGTTTATCTGCGTCCCGAAACCGCACAGGGTATCTTCGTAAACTTCAAAAATGTGCAGAGAACCACAAGAAAAAAACTGCCCTTCGGTATCGGTCAGATTGGTAAATCCTTCCGTAACGAAATCACACCCGGTAACTTCACCTTCCGTACCAGAGAATTTGAACAGATGGAGCTGGAATTCTTCTGCGAACCCGGTACAGATTTGGAATGGCTGGATTACTGGAGAAAATACTGCAAAAACTTCCTGCTGAGCCTGAATATGACAGAGGATGCAATCCGTCTGAGAGATCACTCTCCTGAAGAACTGTCTCACTACAGCAAGGGTACAACAGATATCGAATATAAATTCCCGTTCGGCTGGGGCGAGCTGTGGGGCATTGCGGACAGAACCGATTATGACCTGACCTGCCACCAGAACACAAGCGGCGAGGATATGACATATTATGATCAGGCAAAGAATGAAAAATATGTGCCTTACTGCATCGAGCCCTCTGTTGGTGCGGACCGTGTAACGCTGGCATTCCTGTGCGATGCTTATAACGAAGAGGAGGTCGGCGAAGGCGATGTCAGAACCGTTCTGAAATTCCATCCCGCACTGGCTCCCATCAAGGCTGCTGTTCTGCCTCTGAGCAAAAAGCTGAATGAGCAGGCAACAGAGGTTTATGCAGCACTGGCGAAGGAATTTAACTGCGATTATGATGACGCAGGCTCTATCGGTAAGCGCTACAGAAGACAGGATGAGGTCGGCACACCCTTCTGCATCACCTACGATTTCGATTCCGTTGAGGATCACTGCGTAACCGTGCGTGACAGAGATACCATGGAACAGGTAAGAATGCCTATCGCAGAGTTGGTTCCTTATCTGAAGGAAAAAATGGAGTTTTAAGCCATGAAACCATTTGAAGGCTTTACCGCGGAAACAATAGATTTCCTCTGGGAGCTGCGGATGAATAACAGCCGCGAATGGATGGAGGAAAACCGCGACCGCTATAAGCGCGTGCTGAAGGAACCCTTTGATAGCCTTGCGGCGGCGCTTGTGGCGGAAAGCACAGCCTTCGGTGGCAGGGAAATGAAATGCTCCGTTTCCCGTATCAATCGCGATATCCGCTTTTCCAAGGATAAAAGCCCTTACCGCGCAAGCCGTTGGGTTGTGCTGTATGATGCGGCATTGCAGGGAACGGCATGGAAAGAACGCCCTTCCTTCTATTTCGAGCTGAACCCCGAAGGCTATGAGCATGGCCTTGGCATGTGGTGCAGTCCGTCTGCCTTCCTTGCGGCATACCGCAGAAAAATCGAAAGCAATCCTGCGGCGTTTGAACGTATGGCGAAAAAATTTGAGAAAGACCCTCTTTTCCGTCTGGAAGGGAGAGCATATAAAAAATTCAAAAATGAAACGCTTTCCCCGCTTTTGCAGGCGTGGTATCCCAAAAAGGATGTCCTGCTTGTGGCACACGGCGATATGGAGGATATCCTCTTTTCCCCTGAATTACCACAGTTCCTCGCAGAGGGATGGAGCAGGCTCAAAAATTTCTATGCTTTTCTGGATGCCATTGAAGCGGAATAAAAAAGGAGTGGATTTAGGATGAAAAGAAATACGGTAAAAAGAAACGTAAGCCTTGCCTTAGGTGCAGCGCTGGTTTTCGGTGCAGTTCCTGCCTATGCGGCGGATGCTGTTACAGTAAAGCTGAACGGCAGTCAGATGGAGTTTGATGTAAATCCCGTGATTGAAAACAGCAGAACCCTTGTGCCGTTCAGAAAGATTTTTGAAGCACTGGACTGTGCCGTTTCCTATACGAAGGAGAATGGCGCGCAGGTGGTTACGGCAAACAGAGGCAATAAATGGATCACTTTGGAAATCGGCAAAAACGAAATCACCGTTGATGGCGAAACAAAGAAGCTGGATGTTGCGCCGAAAATCGTAAACGGCAGAACCCTTGTGCCGCTGAGAGCCATTTCCGAAGGTCTGGACTGCACCGTTGATTGGTCTGCCGATACCAAAACCGTGGATATTCAGAAAAAACAGGGGCAGTACGCAGTTTCCTCCGCACATATTTCTAAGAATATAACAGATGATAAGGGAAATATCCTGATTACGATAGCGTTTGAATACCCTGTCATTGAAAATAAGGACAATAACGCCTTTATCACAGCGGTAAATGAACAGTATAAAAAGGATGCCGAAGCTGCTATTTCCGAAGCGGAAGCGGAATTTAAGGATTCTGCCGCAGCAGTTCTTGCTTCCGAGGGCAAGAATTACCATCCAATGGTTTTCACGCGCTCCTTTGAGGTTAGTCTGAATCAGGATAACCTGCTTTCTATCACACAGTTGGATTATGCGAATACCTACGGCGCACATCCCAATACGCTGAAAAGCTCCAAGACCTTCAATCTGGCGGAAAATAAAGCGCTTACGCTGAGCGAGGTTCTGGGGAAAAATGCCGCCGATACGGATAGCTATGTGAAGGAAAAATTTGACGCGTATGTCAAAGAAACCGTAGGCGAATTGCTTGAGTATTATCAGCAGAACAGCGAGAAAGCACTCTCCGCAGTTAATTTCTGCCTGACGGAGGACGCACTGGTGCTGTATTATAATCCTTATGATATTCTGCCTTACGCAGCAGGCTCGCCGGAGGTAAAAGTACCCTATGCGGATACAACCATAAAGCTTGCTTTGGCTGAAAGCTGATTGTTTTAAGGCAATAAAAAGGGAAGGACTAAGTCCTTCCCTTATTTTTTATCCTAATTTAGACCAATCGCGTGTTTCGCGCAGTTCTGTCCATTTTTCATACTTGGAATTCTCTTTGAATTCATAGTAATGGCTGTTGGTTGCCTCCTGTACGGGCAGGTAATACCAGCTGCTTGTATCAGCGTTATCCGTCCATGTAATCATGTCGGGAAGTAAATCCGCCGGAGTCTCAGGGAGACGCTTCAGCACACGGTTTACCAGAGACATGGTTTCTGCACGGGTAATCTGATTCTGGGGACGGAATGTATCGTCGCCGTAGCCGCTTACCCAGCCATGGTTCGCCGCAACCGTAATCTCGCCTTCTGCCCAATGCCCGATGATATCGGTGAAGCTTACGGGCGTTTTGTCGCCGTTGTTGTCAAAGCGTGTTGCGATTGCCGCAAATTCCGCACGCGTGATGGGTGCGTTCGGGCGGAATGTCCCATCGGGATACCCTGCGATAATGCCCATCCTGCTCAGCGTGGAAACGGAGCTGCAATACCATGCATCCGCCGCCACATCGGAGAAATCATTCTGATGTGTGAAGTTTTCATTGCGGATACCATCCTCCAACAGACGGAAGAAGATTGCCGCTACCTCTGCACGGGTGATGGAATTCTGCGGCTGTACTTCGCCATTCCCGTAACCAACAATGTAAGCAAAGTGGTCAGTGTTGTTCAGACCCAGTGCGTCATCATCAGGAATTTCTACTGTCGGCTTGGGCTTGGGACGATGTCCGCCGCCACCGCCGCCACCACCACCGCTGGGAGGTGCGGGTTTGTATGCCGCTTTCAGACCAAATTGGACAGGAGCGGTTTCATCTGTTACATAGGCATCGAAATATTTTTGACCATTCTCTGTTTCTGCGCCCCAACGAGAACACCAACCATCCTTATAGCCGTCATAGAACCAACCTGTAATTTTTTCGCCATCAGAAGCAAGTTTTCTGTCACCCGACATCTTTGTGGCATCTGCAAGAGAAATCATACTATTAGTGCCAAACGTGAATAAATCATCACCGGCTTTTTGTGCAGCATTGTTATACAGTGCATTGTCTTCGGCGAGTGTAATATTTGAGTTAAATCCATAAATACCACCGCCGCCGACGCTTGCTTGGTTGTTGCAGATAGAAGCACCGTTATTATTTGTAATAGGTTCCTCTTCATTAGAATCCGAATTTGTGGTATTTTCACCAATAGTAATGGTTGTGTTTTGGCTGTAAATACCACCACCATAACCATTTGTTGCTTTATTACCATACAATTTACCGCCGGATTTAATAGTAATCGTTGCATCTTTTTTATCAAATTGATTGTAAATTGCAATGCCAGCACCATTTGCAGCTTCATTATCATAAATAGAACTGCTTTCAACAGTTATGCTTAAAGGTATACCTTTAAGAACAGGAGCTCCGTAAATAGCACCACCGAAAGATGTAGCAGAGTTTTTGTTAATGGAGGAGTCGTTCCGTAAAGTAATATGGGTATTAGCTGCGGCAGTACACAAAGCAAAAATACCACCGCCAACAGTTGCGTTATTATTGGTAATTTCAGCATGATCTAAGATTAGCTCACCTATACTATAAGCTACGATACCACCGCCTTGTTCACCGCCGATATTCAAGGCAACAGTAGAATTCTGAATCGTCAAATCAAGTCCGTCACCACAGTAGATACCTCCGCCAATAGGAACCATGAATTCAGTTTCTTTTTGTTTAGGGGTCATATACTCTGCACGGTTATTTTGAATACGTGTGTTTTGGGTAATTGTACAAGAGTTTTTTCCAGTAACATAAAGTCCTCCGCCATATAAGGAATGGTTATCTTGAATTACAGAAGCCTCGATGTTTACCAAAGTATTGCTTGCACAAATACCACCGCCGTCATCTATGGCAGTATTATTTTCGATAACAGAATTGTTTTTAATGGTTAGAGCACCGCCGAGAGACAAAATGCCACCGCCGTCAGCAGCCTCATGATCTTCATAATCAGCGGTGTTTTCATAAATGTGAACATTGTCCAAGGTTAGCTTTGCATCCTTTGCATAGATACCACCACCGCCTGTGACTCCTCCACCGTCACCGATTGCTTTATTTTCAGTAATGGATAAGTTGTGTAAGCTAACGGTTGCATCTTGAATAGAGAAACCGCCACCATTAGAAGGATTATTGCCACCGGTAATAACCCCTTTTTCTTCCGCGCTGCTTGTTACAGTAACTTCTGTGTCACTGCCGGTAATGGTTACAACGGAATCGTCACCTAAGCCTGTTAAGGTTTTCCCCTTCAAATCCAGTGTAATAGATTTGTTGATATTGATGTTTTCTTTTACATCCTTCGCCAGTACAACGGTATCGCCGTCTTGAGCCGCGTCGATTGCGTCTTTCAACGTATTGTATTGTGTTTCACCGATGGTTGCCGCATACTCTACTTCGCTCGGGTTTCCACCTTCTCTTCCACCTTCACCCTCGGTAGGAGCAGGGTTGCTTTCGCTTTCGCTTCCGCTTCCACCTTCACCCTTGATAGGAGCAGGGTTGCTTTCGCTTTCCTTAGTTTCTCCACCGCCTACAGTTGGCGTTAAGGTTTCATCTTTACCGTTCTGCTCCTCACCGGAAGGAGTAGGAGTACCAAGTGTCCCTGAGGGGGGGGCAGTTTGGGTATTCTGTCCGCCTTCCGCAGGTGTGCCTACTGGTTTTGTTTCTTTGTTGTTGCTTGCTCCGCTTTCATTGGACGAGCCGCCAAGCTGTTCTGTAGCAGACGCGGTATTCGTCTGCTGAGAGCCTTCGCCCCCGGCACCATCCTCTGCGAATACCCCAACCGGCGGCAGGGCAAGCGTCATAGAAAGTGCCAATGTCCAAGTGAGAAGCTTCTTGCCTTTGCTTTTCTCTGTCATAAAAACCCCCCTTTTCCTGTCTGCGGGTTTCGGAACAGGGAAACAATATGTATTTCGGTAGCCGGCTGTCCTGCGGCAAATCCCCTCGCCGTTTAGACCCTTGGCTTTGCGACATCGGCTTTCACCGATTGTGCCTTTTTCTGTACATACGCCCGTTCCTGCGTCCGCACAGAAATAAAAATAGTTACATTAGTGTTGTATAAGAATAGAATAGCATATTCACATAAAAAGACAAGTGCCTTTTTATTTTTTTGTAATATTTTGCCATACAAAAAGAGACAAAATCCTTAAAAAAGAGTATAATATGAAAAAACGATGAACGAGGTGAGCCCTTTTATGAATGATTTCGTAAAGAAAATGTTGGATTATAACCGTGCCTTCGTGGAGCATGGTCTCTATGAAAAGTATACCACAACCAAGTATCCGGACCGTAAAATCGCCATTCTTGCCTGCATGGATACCCGCATGACGGAGCTTCTGCCTGCCGCCCTTGGCTTGAAAAACGGTGATGTCAAGCTGATTAAAAACGCAGGCGGTCGCGTGATGCACCCCTATGGCAGTGTCATTTTCAGCCTTCTGGTTGCAGTCTATGAGCTGGGCGTGGATACGGTCGTTGTCATTGGGCATGATGACTGCGGCGGTCGCCTGCTTGACCCGAAGGAAATGATTGCCAAGATGAAGGAACGCGGCATTTCGCAGGAGGCGATTGACCATGTGGATGAAAACCATAAAAACGTGGAGCAATGGCTGACCGGCTTCGGGGATATCAATCATTCTGTGCAAAGCACCGTCGATGCCATTCGGGAGCATCCGCTGCTGCCAAAGGATCTGGAGGTGCTCGGCTTCATCATGGACCCCCATACGGGCGCAGTCCGCGGCGTTTCCGAGAGAAAGGAATAAAAAAAATAAAATATGAAAAGTCGCTTTTTGTCTAAGCAAAGGGCGGCTTTTTTCTTTTACGGAAAATTTATAAAATCCGCTTGACAGAATGGACATACAGTTGTATGTTATAAATAAACATACACTTGTAGGTAAAAGAGGTGAACCCCATGGAAAAACAGAAATTACCCGATACAGAGCTCAAGGTCATGCAGGCAGTCTGGCATATCGACCCCCCTGCCAGCACCTCTGCCGTCCGCGAGGAGCTGCAAAAGGAACGTCCTTGGAATTTATCCGCTTTGCAGACCCTTCTGGGCAGACTGGTGCGCCGTGGCTTTTTGCAGACGGAAAAGCAGGGCAAAAGCCGCTATTATACCCCCCTCGTCACAGAGGAGGATTATCTCGCGGAGGATAGCCGCCGCTATTTTCAGAAATGGACGGGCGGCTCTCTCAGGGATTTGGTTGCCTGTCTTTATGTCAATCATTCGGTTACAAAAGAGGACTTAGAAGAATTGAAGGCGTTTATCGAGGACGAAACGGAGGGGTGAGCTGCTATGCGTATTTTTCTGGAATATTTGAAGGTCGGCCTTTGGATGCTTCCGATTATTCTGCCGGCACTCTGGCTTCTGCCGCGCCTGTCTAAGCGGTATGCCGCCAGGGTGTCCTATGTCATCTGGCTTGTGCTTGCCGTGCGTCTGCTCATTCCGTGGAATCTGACCCTTCCGCAGGAAACCGCCCCCATCCATGTGGCAATTTCCGAGGAGCAGGCGAATGAATGGGTGCAGGCGAAATTCAATCCCGTGCAGGCACCGCCAAAGGCAGAAGGCACAGCGGCCGCGGCACAAAAGCAGAAACAGCCCCAAGCCGAACCCTTGCAGCCCTTGCAGATTGGCGTTGCGCTCTGGCTGGCAGGCGTGCTGTTTTTCGCCCTGCGGACAGTGGTTTCTGTTTTTCGGATGAAAGCCCTGCTCCGCCGTTGGGAGAAGGAGCCCTCTGCCGAAGCAAAGGCGTTTTTCGCTGAAACGGCAGGCAAAACGCAGCCGCGGCTCATGGTTTGCCCTGTGCTGGAAAGTCCTATGGCGGTCGGTTTATTCCGCACAACTGTCTATCTGCCCCATGAGCACTACACCGCGCAGGAGTTGGAAATGATTTTCCGTCATGAGCTGATCCATTGGCGGCGGAAGGATTTGTGGTATAAGCTGCTGTTGCTTGCCGCAAGAAGCATCCATTGGTGCAACCCTCTGGTCTGGCGGATGGCAAAGCGTGCAGAGCGGGATTTGGAAATTTCCTGCGACAGCATGGCGGTGCAGGGCAGGGATGCGGCGTATCGCAAGGCGTATGGTCTGATGATTTTGCAGGAGGCGGAGCGCAGCATCGAAAAACAGGCAGCATTGACAACCTGCTTCACCGATGGGAAACGGGCATTGCAGGAAAGGCTGGTGGAGATTATGAATCAAAGCAAACGAAAAAAAGGCATGGCACTGGTTTCTGTTATGCTTGTGCTGACATTGACCTGCGGTTGCCTCATCAGCTGTGGGAAGGACGAGAAAGCATCGGAGTCCACGCAGGATACAGCAGCAAGCCAAGGTACCCTGACCGCAGAACAGCGCAAGCTGACTGAGCGGTGGGCAGAAGCTCTTTCCGACAGAGATGGCAAAATCCGCTATAAAGAGATGGGCAAGGCTGCCAAGGCGCAGTTTATCGCAGAGCAGAAGGCGCTTGATGGCGAGGATTGGAATTATGTCATCGGCGGCTCCAGCCCTTGGGTGGATTCCTATACCATCGAGGAGCGCGAAAATGCAGCCATGATTACCTATACCATGCAGGATAGCCAGCCTGCTTATTACACCATGAAGGAGCTTTTGAAATTCGGGGAGGAAAACGGAAAAACCGTTGTCGCCGGCTATCTCACCTCCAATTTCTATTGGGCGGACGGCAAGGTGCATCCTAGCATTTCCCGTACAGAATCGGATTTGGACGAAGGTATCTGGGACTTTCTTTCGCAGAGCGTGGTCGGCTTTATCAGCCAAAGCGGTTGGGATGTGTATGAATTGGAGGCCTTCAATTTTAACCGCATCAGCGTGACACGCACCCCTCTTTCAAACGGCAGAGAACAGGTAACCGTGGATTTCGGCTTGAATATGCATTATAGAAATCCCTTCCGCGATCCCGATGAGGCAGGCTACATCAAGCGCGCGAAGGAGGCTGGGCAGTCTGTGTATGCGGTGTATTATAAGGAATATTATGAGGAAAAAGAGGGAAATACCTATTTCCGCTTTACCTGCGAGGTGCAGGCGGATGCACAGAAAATCAATGAGGACACCTGCTATCCGGAAACCTTCCATCTCTATAATGATGATTTCGATCCGCATAGGATTACCTTTTATAAGAAAAATCCTGCTTGGGATGGCTGGTATGACGAAACACCTACGGATGGCTGGTTCTGCACCGTTACCCCTGCCAAGGATGCGAATACCGTCACCGTTGCCAGAAAAATCCGTATCGAGGATGCCACAGGCAGAACGAATAACGGCTATTTCGATTTGAATCTTGACTACACGACCACCTTCCCCGTTGCGGAGAATGCAGCCTTTACCGTTGGCGGCGCAGGCGAAGTCCCTGCCATGCTGAACGCGAAGGAATGGCTTTCCCGTCTGCAAAGCGGAAAGGGCGGGCAGAGCGTGACACTGTTCTTCGGGACAGATGCAAACGGAAACACCGTAATCACCGAGGGCAGAGAAGGCTTCTGGTCGAAGAAGACCGCCTGATTTGTCGATATTCCCAAGGGGCGCGCACATTGCGCGCCTCTTTTTCCTGTGCTATACTAATGACATTTCAGAAAGTAAGGAGTGACTGCAATGAAGATAACCTATCTGCACCACAGCGGCTTTTCCGTTGAAACCGAAACAAAGGTGCTTTTGTTTGATTATTATACAGAGGGCGGCAGAAAAGCGTATTTCGACCCTGCCGCATACCCCGATAAAGCAGTTTTCGTCTTTGTCTCCCATGCGCATGAGGACCATTATGACAGACGGATTCTTTCCTGGGCAAAGCTCCCCAATGTCCGCTATGTGCTTTCCTTTGATGTGCGGACAGAAGCAGGCTTTGAAGGCAGAGTCCTCCGCGCCGAGCCGCATCGGACGTACGATTTTGACGGCATTTCCATCCAAACGCTCAGGTCCAATGATGAGGGCGTGGCGTTTCTGGTCAAGGCGGATGGCAAAACCATCTACCACGCAGGCGATTTGAACTGGTGGCACTGGAATGGCGAACCCGATGCGTTCAACGCCGATATCGAAAAAAGCTATACGACGGAAATCAATCGGCTGAAGGGCGAGAAAATAGACGTTGCCTTTGTCCCTGCGGATTTGCGCCTACAGGATAAATATTTCTGGGCGGTCAATTATTTTCTCAAGACCGTCGGTGCAAAAAGGCTGTTTCCCATGCACTTCTGGGGACGCTTTGATGTCTGCACGATGCTGCGTCAGCTTGGCTATGGCGAAACGATTGCGGAAATCACACAGGAAAATGAAAAATTTGAAATTTAAACGGAAATTCTTAAGGAAATCTTCAAGTTCTTCCGCGAAATTTCATTTATACTAAGGATAGAAAAGAATCGGTCGAAATTCTGATTTCGATTGCGGCTTAGTTTTTTAGCGGAAGAAGGAAAAGCAATGAAGGGGAAAAACTGGAGGGAATATGAACCGCCGAAGCGCCGTCGGCGCAGAAGAAGAAAGGGCGGACTTTTGCGCAAGTTGTGTTTCGTGCTGATGCTGTTTTTGGTTGGCTATGTCGGCTTTCTGGTCTATTATAATTTCGGCAAGCCCTATACCGTTGCACTGGATGCAGGGCATGGCGGGGCGGATGTCGGCGCAGAGGGCGTGATACAGGAGGTCGCACTGACGGAGCAGACTGTAGCCGCGCTGCAAACCCTTCTGGAGGAGGACGGACGCTTCCGCGTGGTGCTGTCCCGTAAGGCAGGCGAGGGCGCAACCGTCACCGAGCGTAACCATAAATTCCGCCGCAGACACCCCGATGTAATGCTCTCTGTCCATGGCAACGCAAGCGACAGCAGCAGTGCCAATGGCTTTGAGTGCTATCCTTCGCCACCCGGCTATGAAAATTATGAAGAAAGCCTTGCCTTTGCTGCATGCCTGGCGCAGGAAATGCAAAATATAGGCGCAAATCTCCGTGGTACGGGCATCGCAGGCGTGCGCTATGGCTATTATGATGAAAATGGCAACAAGCTGCTGTGTGATTCGAGCGATACCACGGTCTATTCCTATGATACCTTTGGGATGCTCAAAAATATGAGCTGCCCTGCGGTTCTGGCGGAGCAGTGCTTTATTACAAATCCTTCCGATGTGGAAAGCTTCGGCACGGAGGAGGGCTGTCAGCGCGCCGCCCAGGCGTATTACAAGGCTATCTGCAATTACTTAGAACATGCAAAATAAAAGTCCCCAAAAGGGGACTTTTTAATTACTCAATAGTTATATCCTTTTCAATCAGCCGTTTATTCACATCCTCCTTCAGCAGCGTATACACCACCGAAACAATCGGGATAAACACCAGCATCCCGACAATCCCGAACAGGCTGCCGCCCAGTGTCACCGCCACCAGCACCCAGATCGCAGGCAGTCCAATTGAGCCGCCGACCACCTTCGGATAAATCAGATTTCCTTCAATCTGCTGCAGCACAAGGAACAGCACGATAAATGCTGCTGCCTGCGAGGGGCTGACCGTCAGAATCAGAAACGCCCCTACGACACAGCCGATAAACGCCCCGAAAATGGGAATCAGTGCCGTAAATGCAATCAGCACCCCAACCAGAATGGCGAAGGGGAACCGCAGAATCGTCATGGAAACGAAGAACATCATCCCCAGAATCACCGCCTCCAGGCATTGCCCTGTCAGGAAATTTGAAAACGTGCGATACGTCAGCGCGCAGATTTGCAGAAAGCGGTTTGCGTGCTTTTCCTTCAGATAGGCGAAAATCAGCTTTTTCATCTGTCGCTTCAGAAATTCCTGTTGCAACAGAATATAGCAGGCGAAAACAAGACCGATGAAAAACGTCCCCACGCCGCTTACAATTCCCGTTGCTACGCTGATGGTAGAGCTCAGCATGGAATTTGCCCCTATGCGGAAGAATGTCACAAGCTGATTCAGAATTTCCTCCCAATTCAGCTGTGCCTGTACCTCGTCTATGTAGTCCACCAGCTCAGGATGGTTGGAAACAAGCTGCTCCGCCTTTCTTATCAGCACAGGCACCTTTTCGGGCAGCGTTTTCCCAAGCGTAGCAATGGTATTTCCCAGCTCCGGCACAACCACAATCGTTACAAGGCTCAATAGTGCCAGTACAAAAATCAGCGTCAGAATCAGGCTGACGGGCGCGGCAAATTTTTTCGGCTTTTCCTTTGCGTTTGCAAACAGCCGCTTCCGGATGCGGTTCATCGGCACACTCAGCACAAATGCAATCGCGCCCCCCAGAAGGAAGGGGAACAGGATGTGTAAAATCGTTTTTACCGCCTGCAGCACAATGCTAAACCGCCAAAGCCCCACCAGAATCACCAGTGTAAATATAATTAAGCCCCGCAGCTTGCGGAGCGTATCCTTATCTAACTGCATCCAATCAACTCCCAGTATATTTTTATTTATATTAGAAGAAAGTATATCATAAAAGTAAATTTTCTTGCAATACGCGCGCACAATTCTTAATATTTTCTTCTGTTTTTCCTTTACACAGCGGGCATTTGCGTATAAACTATACAAAGGAATATGTGGCTTTTTTCAGAAAAGTCAATTTATCGAAGCAGAAAGGAAGAAAAAAATGGAAGTAAGAACAAGATTTGCCCCTTCCCCTACGGGCTATATGCATATCGGCAACCTGCGTACCGCGCTTTATGAATACCTCATTGCAAAATCTCAGGGTGGGAAATTCATCCTGCGTATTGAGGATACCGATCAGGGCCGTCTGGTGGAGGGCTCTCTGGATGTCATTTATAAAACCATGAAAATGACAGGGCTTCAGCATGATGAAGGTCCCGATGTCGGCGGCGAATACGGCCCCTATGTGCAGAGTGAGCGCATGGGTCTGTATATGGATTATGCAAAGGAACTGGTGGAAAAGGGCGAAGCGTATTACTGCTTCTGCACCAAGGAAAGACTGGAAAGCTTGAAGGAAGCCAATGCAGAGGGCGTTTCCTTCGCAAAATATGACCGCCATTGTCTGCATCTGTCCCCTGAGGAGGTACAGGCAAAGCTTGCCGCAGGCGAACCCTTCGTTATTCGCCAGAAAATGCCCGAAAGCGGCACAACCTCCTTCCATGACATGGTTTATGGGGATATCACCGTGGATAATGCGGAGCTGGATGACCAGATTCTGATGAAGGCAGACGGCTTCCCGACCTATAACTTCGCCAATGTTGTGGATGACCACCTGATGCACATCACCCATGTTGTCCGCGGCAGTGAATATCTTTCCTCTACACCCAAGTATAATCTGCTTTATAAAGCATTCGGATGGGAGCCTCCTATTTATGTACATCTGCCCGCCGTTATGCGTGATGCACACCATAAGCTGTCCAAGCGTCATGGCGATAAATCCTTCGAGGACTTGGTAAATGAAGGCTATGTGGTAGAAGCCATCGTGAACTATATCGCACTGCTTGGCTGGAGTCCCTCCGATAATGTGGAAATCTTCACCCTCAAGGAGCTGGAACAGAAATTTGATATGGCGGGGCTGAGCAAATCTCCCTCCATCTTCGATATCAAAAAGCTGACATGGATGAACAGTGAATACCTCAAGGCGATGGACTTCGATAAATATTTTGAACTGGCAAGACCTAAGCTGGAGGAGGCACTGGCAGGCACCGATTTAGACCTGAAAAAAATCGCGGCACTGCTCCAGAAGCGTCTTGAAACCCTCAACGATATCCCCCGTCTGGTGGATTTCTTCAAGGAACTGCCCGATTACAGCACAGAGCTGTATACCCATAAGAAAATGAAAACCAACGATGAAATCGCACTGTCCTCCTTACAGGCGGCTCTGCCTGTTTTGGAGAACCTGTCCGATTGGAATGAAACTGCCATCCATGACAGCCTGATGGCACTGGTCGGTGAGCTGGGCATCAAAAACGGTCAGCTGCTCTGGCCCGTCAGAACAGCCCTCTCCGGTGAGCAGACCTCTCCCGGCGGCGCAATGGAGCTGGCGGATATCCTCGGCAAAGAGGAGGCTCTGCGCAGAATCCGCAAGGGGATTGAGAAATTGAGTAAGTAAATCGATTCCTTTTATGTTCATAAATTATTCAAATATTCTTAAAAAACTCTTTGGTTTTTGTACAAATGAAATTCAAATTTGAATGATATCATAAAGGTGTCAAAAGGAACGGACCACCTTTTGAGAACATAAGTATTATACCCTTCCCCTTTTTAAATGATAAAACGTAAAAGCAAGAAGAGCAAATCGAAAGATTTGCTCTTTTGCTTTACTAGAGCGTTGCAGGAGCAACGCTCTAAGTCAAAATCCCTGATTTTGACTTGTTAGGACAGAAGAATAAACAGCTAGGTTCCGACGGCGAGCCTTGAAACCTTCTGTTTTCCTCGACGGAAGTGAATTCCGCCTGCGGATTCCATTCGGGAAGACGCTTCGTTTCCCGAACCCTTCCGCTGCCTGTAGGTGTTTTTTATGGTTGCGATTAAGGCATCATGTCATCCATGATATCGTCAATCGCCTCCTCCGCCTTCACTACCATCTTTTTCCCTTTTCTGGCAAGCCTCTGATAGGTGCGCTTATCCTTCATCAGGTATCCCATGCCTGCCATTGCTGCCGCGCCGCCAAGCAGCATCCCTGTTGCAAATTTGTTCATAAAATCCCTCCTTTGATGAAATTAGTATGACCGTTTTCGTGATTTTTATTGATTTTCCATGACGGATAACGTATAATCAAACCGATAAGTTGTCAAGACAGCTGTAAAAACAAGTGAAGAGACAAAAAGGAGAAAGAACATGAGCGAGAATCAAAAAGGCTTTGCCGCTTTTCTGGCAAAAAAGGATATCGTTTTTTCAGCAAAGCGATACGGCATTGATGCCTTGGGCGCAATGGCACAGGGCTTATTTGCATCCCTGCTGATTGGGACAATTTTAAAAACCTTGGGGCAGCAGCTTGGCGTTGCCATTCTGGTGGATATCGGTACCTTCGCGCAGGCGGTCACAGGCCCTGCTATGGCAGTTTCCATCGGCTATGCGCTGAAATGCCCCCCTCTGGTGCTGTTTTCATTGATTGCCGTCGGCGGCGCGGCGAATCAGCTGGGCGGTGCAGGCGGTCCTCTGGCTGTTTTCGTTGTCACCATCTTTGCCGCAGAGTTCGGTAAGCTGGTTTCCAAGGAAACAAAGGTCGATATCATTGTGACCCCTTCTGTCACCATCTGCGTCGGCGTGCTGCTTTCCATGTGGTGGGCACCCTCCATCGGTGCAGCGGCAAGCGCAGTTGGCAATGCCATTAAGTGGGCAACGGAGCTGCAGCCCTTCTTCATGGGGATTCTGGTTTCCGTTATCGTCGGCATCGCGCTGACGCTCCCTATCAGCAGTGCGGCAATTTGTGCGGCTCTGGGGCTGACAGGCTTGGCAGGCGGTGCGGCAGTTGCAGGCTGCTGTGCGCAGATGGTTGGCTTTGCCGTTATGAGCTTTAAGGAAAATAAATGGAGCGGTCTTTTGGCGCAGGGCATCGGTACCTCCATGCTGCAAATCGGGAATATCGTCAAAAACCCGCTGATCTGGATTCCGCCTACACTGGCATCTGCTGTCACAGGCCCTATCGCAACCTGTATTTTCCGCATGAAGATGAATGGGGATGCCGTGGCCTCCGGCATGGGTACCTGCGGTCTGGTCGGACAGATTGGTGTCTATACCGGTTGGATTAACGATATCACCGCCGGCACAAAAGCAGGCATTACCTCTATGGACTGGCTCGGTTTGGTTTTGGTTTGCTTCATCCTGCCTGCAGTCCTGACCCTCGTTTTCGCATATCCTATGCGCAAAAAGAACCTCATTAAGGAAAATGACCTGAAACTGGATTTGTAATCCATAAAATAAAAAGAGTGAAACCCTTTTGGATTTCACTCTTTTTTTGTATGTGCTTTTTATCATGGGTTTTTCATAGGCGCACCGCCTTTTTCCCTGCCGTTTCCGGCATAATGGGGAAGGGATTGGAAAGGGAAACTTTGTTGCCCTTTCCTCGGTTGCGGAGGTTTGGAACCCATTGCGAAACGGGTTCCAAGTTTTTGTTACTTTTTAGCATAAAAAGTAAG
>OGJH01001645.1_pt1 | contig 17794 bp, 9 predicted proteins | sample 1572021 | NCBI WGS metagenome assembly OGJH01 (sample SAMEA2582098, study PRJEB24529) | metagenome | biome: Human gut stool | place: China | collected 2011
AGATCGGCATGAGCAAGGCCATCCGTTCCACCAGACCCGCAGCCTATATTTCCTGCCTGGGCGCAGTACTCGCCCCCGTAGGACTGATCGATAAGAGCCAGCAGAAGGCCAAGGGCATGACCGTAGTCAGCGGTACGAACTACACCTTCGTCAGTGTGGCGGTACTGGTATTGGGCGTGATCCTGTCCATCGCCATGGCAGTCACTTCCCTGACCAGATACTTCGGCACCGTGGCGGAGAATGTGGCATTGCAGGCGAGAGTCGAGGAATTACAGCCCGCGCAGGCAGTGTACAACGATTACCTGGCAACAGCGGCACAGTATGATAAATATCAGTATTTGTATGAATATACGGAGAACCCCAATGAGAATCTGGTAGAGTTCATTAATGAGCTGGAGCAGATATTACCCAGTAGCTTCTGGACCAATAGCTTCAGTTCGGATATGGAAGGAATCAGTATGTCTGTAACTGTGGAAGGTAAGGCTGCAGCAGCGAGAACGATTCTGAATATCCGCAATATGGAGAGCATCGAGGATGTGCAGATCAGCAATATTACAGATGCGCAGAATGAACTGGGAGAATCAGCGGTTACTTTCTCTATTACAGGTACGTATGCAGATATCCACGCGGATAGCGAAGAGGCAGAAAACACCGGAGATGCAGCCGGTACCACAGCACAGTAGGAGGCGGATAAGAGATGAAAGTAAAAAAGAGTGAAATTCAGCTTTTGATCGCGGTACTGGGAGTCCTTCTGGTCGTGGTGACTTATTTCCTGGTATATGCGAAGTTTAATGAGTTGTCGGATGCTATGGAAAGTCAGAATATGTCATTAAGATCCCAGGTGTCTACACTGGAGGTGTTGGAGCAGCGTAAGGCAGATTATCTGGCTGCTACCGAGAAGATGAAGACATATATTACCGGGTTTGAGAATCGTTTTCCTGCAGATATTTTACCGGAAGACAGCATTATGATGGTGAAGAACATGGAGGATGCTACCAGAACCTATGTAGCAAACATCTCTTTCGGAACCATAGGAGAAGTGGCGTATGATGCACAGGCTTCCGCAGATAATTCTGCCCTGGCGGCTGCAACTGCGGATGCACCGGCGGATACCGCAGCAGCGGAAGCAGATGCTGCAGTGTCGGGCACAGATACGACCACGGTTACCACATCCCCTGTCTCCACAGAGGGAACCACCTATGCGGAGACTCATATGTATGAGGTGCCTTTGGGCATCAGTATCGAATGTACCTATGATGATTTCAAGGGGCTGGTTCGATATATTTACAATCAGCAGGAGCGTCAGAGCATCCAGGGCGTGAACATCAGCTATAACGGTGATGACGGAAAATTGTCCGGCAATATGAACCTGAATACGTATTATCTGCTGGGCACGGATAAGGTATATGGGGAACCCTATATTCCCGATATGCCTATGGGTGTACAGACAATATTTGGAAACGTGAACTAATAGATTTGCTAATCGGGAGTTGTCGTAATGCAGAAGCATAGGAAGAAAAGACAACTGAATAATGAAGGCTTTTCCCTGGTGGAGCTTTTGATCGCCATTGTGATCCTCTCAATCATTGTAGTGCCACTGCTGCACAGCTTTGCGACATCGGCAAGGACCAATGCAAAGTCCCGTACCACGATGCATGCCACGGCGATCGCTGAGGACGTCATGGAAATGTTCGAGGCACATTCTCTGGAGGAAATGTCCGATATTTACACGGGCGCTTCACCTGCGGGATTTACCAATACCGCAGTAAAAGACGACACGACCGGCATCTGGACCTACACGATCCGGGACGATTCCACCACTTCCGGTACTTATGATGTAGTGGTGAAGGTGGATCCCACAGCCTACAGTGCGGTGAACAGTGTGGCACGGGTAGATATCAGTAACCTGGCGGGTAATCTGAATGCTGTCTACAGCGAAGCGGCGGACGGTGCCAAGGAAGCTTATTCTTATTTCGGCGGAGGAATCTATGACGCTAATATCATTCAGAATACTACACGGAAGACAGAGATTAATATTGACAGCAGTAAGATCAACGTAACGCTGGCAACGGGAGCTACGGTGGAGACAGATGTATATCTGGTAACGGCATCCACGACGTATCATTGTGATCCCGGGGTCCTGGCAACGGGCAGATCTGCGAACTATCCGCAGACGGGAGCGGATTATGTGATTTTTTCCAACGAAGACAGTGTGCGCAGCCGTGCAGCACAGGTGAATGATGTCAGCGAGCTTGGCAATCAGCTGGCGAATATCATTGTCTGCTTGCAGCCTAGAGTGGAGAGCGCTCATTACGATGCCTTCGGAAGACCTGCCATGATAGACAGTATTGTGTTCAACAATCCGGACAATGTGGAGACGAATCTGCTGGTAGTGGAGCAGACTGCGACACAGGATAAAATAGATATGGTGACGGATACCTTAGCAACAGATTATAATACCATGCGCAGTAAGTATGGGATATCGCTGGAACTGCGGGAAGCATGGCCCGGCTGGATGCCGGCTCCCGGCACGACACAGACGTCTGCGGGAACACTTCGCACGAATCTGTTGGATAAGAGTGACGGACTTACGGCATATGTATTTGTAAATTCCAGCATGACCGGTGCAGGAGCCGGAACGGGAACTAATTATTCACTGGCGAAGACCATCATGTCCGTGACGAATCTGACACCGGCCAGAGCACAGGACCGTATTTACGACATGGAAGTGAAGGTTTATGCACAGGATAAGATCGCAGCTGGCAGCCCGATCATTACTATGACAGGAACGGTAACGGAATAACAGGAGAATCCGGAAGGAAGCGTAAGAACCATGAAGATACGTGGCAGAGACTTCAAATTACATAAACAGACAGACGATAAGGGCTCGGCAATGGTCGTTGTGATCATAGCTATGGCCTTTATTGGCATTTTAGCCAGTGTTTTGATGTATATGTCCTTATTGAACTATCAGATGAAGGCAAATAACCTGCAGGCGAAGGACAACTTCTATTCGGCAGAGACAGTGCTGGATGAGATCCGTGTCCATATGGAAGAGCAGGCGTCCACATCCCTGGGAGATGCCTACACGCAGATTTTGGTGAACTATGATGACACTTCCATATCCGAGAAGGAGAGTAAGCTCCGCTATGCGTTCTTAAACAGTATGCAGAAGGCATATAAGTGCAGCGATACCGCCAGCTTAAATTACTATGATCTGGAGAAACTGTTCAACAGTCTGTCACCGGAGGTACAGAAATATACAGAATTACAGACCAGTGACGGAGTCAATTCCTATACAATCAAGATGGTGGGCGGTGTCGTGCAGACGACGGGCACTAACGGCTCCGGAGATGCGGTGAGTGATCTGCCGAAGGGTCAGCTTACCCTGTTCACGGACGGATTGTCTTTTCAAAAATTAAAGGTGATTTATACCGATGCTAATGGTTATGTCTCTGTGATCCAGACGGATATCCGCGTGAAAATGCCGGATATGAGCTTTGCACAGGCTGTAAGCCTGCCTTCACTGACCAGCATGTCACTGGTGGCGCAGAAGAATATTCAGGTAGTAGCGGAGAGCGGCAAATTTAGCGATGCGAAGATCGCCGGAAGCTTCTATGCGGACAAGGTACTGGTGGGTAATGAGGACGATACCACCAGCGCTAACGTGACACTGACCCTGGAAGAGCCGACAGGCAAGGAAAATGATGATAAGCGTATGGTAGCGGCTACGGAACTGTATCTGGGCAAGGGCGCAACACTGGAATCCGACAGCTATGGAGAACTGTGGGCAGGCAAGATTACGATGCACGGAGCAGCGACGTCTACCGGCAGCGCGAATATGAATTTCAAAGGAAATGATGTCTATGTAGCGGGAGATCTGCGCATAGACGGCGCAAATAATAATTTTACCGCAGGAAGTCTGGTGGGTGAGAATTACTCCGGACAGTATATAGGCTTCGGCACCGGGGAGAACGGTGACAGCAGTGCCATTGTAGTCAACGGTACCGGAACGGATATTGATTTGAGCGGCCTGATCAATCTGACTCTGGCAGGGAATACCTATATTGCCACGAAAACTGCTAAGGATAATCTCACCGGGGCGGACGGGAATCCCAATGGCAGCGCCTCCGACCGCAAGGATATCCTGATGGGGCAGTCTATTGCAGTCAAAAGTGACCAGCTGGCATATCTGGTACCGGGAGATCTGATAAAACAGGGTTCCAATCCCGTGACCAGGGAGCAGGCAGATACTATGGGGAATACGGCAGTTGATTTTAATGCAGCCAGCAGTATGCTGGGCGGTAACAGCCTTGCTTCCTATGGTATTACGAAGTTTATTACGAACGGAAGCAGCGATAGTCAGGGTGTCCGTACTTTTTATAAGAGATTAAACAGCAAGATTACCATTGTGTATTATTATGTGTCCTTTGATAACTCCACCCAGGCGGGCAGAGAAGCTGCCAACCGGTATCTTCAGGATTATTATAAGGTAAATAAGAGTACCATGGATGCCTATGCCAGCATCTACACCGATGGCATCAAGATCCGGAATCAGAGTGCCGGTGCCTACATCATGCACCTGGCAGGTAATGTGGTGATGTTCGACAAGGATCAGACCACAGGCAGCTACAACGGCAGTCTGCTGAATGCCACATTAGGCAGTGATCAGAGCAACATCGGCTATAAGCAGCAGCTGGCAGCGGATGATTCCAAATTCAAGGCACTCTGCAAGAAGCTGATCGATGGCTATGAGCAGCTGTCCCCTTCCGAAAAAGCGGATGCCGCCAATGTATATAGTAATCTGGTCAATAAAGACGAGATCACAAGCTTTACCGGTGTGGTCCGTGGTGCGGGACTGGTCGTTGATACAGAGAAATATTTTGAAAGTACTGCTTATCCGGATTGCAAGGCAGTCATCGTATATGGTGATTATACCTATCCCGAAGCGGGACATGAATTTAAGAGTGGCATTATTATCGCTACGGGAAATGTGAAGATACAGGATGGTAAGGAATTCAACGGTGTGATCCTGGCAGGCGGTAATATCCTGTTAGGACAGAATGTGAAAGTGACACCGGACAAGGAAGCAGTGCTTCGCGCGCTGACATATTCCAAGGAGGTTACGGGCTCCGGCGGCGGTCAGAAGGAATATCATGTGGTGGATTTCCTGATCGGCGGTGATGGTTACCTGCAGAATAACAATAAGACCTACCTGAACAGCAACATTAATTTAGGAGACCTGATCGTATATGAGAACTGGCAGAAACAATAAAAACGGTGGCTTCTCTCTGGTGGAGCTCATCATCGTCGTCGCCATCATGGCGATCGTGGTGGGCGTCATTGGATTGTCTGTGGGAACACTCACCGGAAGAAAAATTGCAAAATGTGCGGATGAGATCGTTTCGACACTTGAGAGGGCGAGAGTGCTGACCCTGGGAAAAGAACAGAACCAGGTGGAGTTTGTACTGACAGATGTGAGTGGTGAGTATCATGCGCAGATCTATCAGGGAGGTACGAAGGTATCAGACAGAATCGTTGGAAAGGATCCTATCACAATACAAGTATATTTTGATGATGATTCCACTCCCTATAATCTGTCACAATTAAAAGGTACCTTGCCTTATGCGTCCGCAACCGACGGACTGCATCTGGTGTTCAACAGAGCATCGGGAGCTTTTGAAGAGAAGACCTGCGCTGCAGCAGATGCGGACAAGGACTATTGTAAGAAAATTGTGATCAGCAATGGAACAAGAACGATAACAATCACAACAGTCGGCAGAACCGGCAAAATCCTGAAGAAATAAGGAGGTTGACTATGCGTATCGGGAAAAAAGGATTCACTCTTGTAGAAGTGATAGTGTCCCTGGCAATCATGACCATTGTGGCAGGATCTGTGGGTGCCTTTATCATCGCAGGCAACAATTCCTACCTGCGGGGGAATAAGGAGCTGACCCTGCAGGAAGAAGCACAGCTTGCAGCGAATCAGATGATTGACCTGATCATTGATGTGGAGCAGGATATTAATTTCACACCGGATCATGCCGACACAGCAGTGGATCTGGACGGCAACACCGCCAAGGATGCAGCCGGCAATGAGATCACCACAGCCCATGTCAGCGAACTGCGCCTGGTCAATAACGAGAATACCTATATGATCCGCTGGCAGGGAACCGCGTCAGGGGACTATGCAACTGCGAATCAGGTATACCTCTATGAAGTGAAAAATACAACGGATGCGGACGGCAATCTCGTCGTGGGAGATCCTACCACCGCAACCCCGGCACTTATGGCAGAGCATGTCACAAGCTTCAGCGTAGACTTAAGCCAGGTAAAGGACAAGCGGAAAGTTATACTGAATATGACCTTTACTTACCAGGACAGAAGCTATGAGATCGCAGAGACAATTAAGCTTAGAAATGACCTGGAGAAGACCGGAACCGCGTACGCATGGATCAGTGCTCTGACTATTGATCCTCCCAGTGCAACATTACCTCAGGGCAAGATACAGCAGTTTACCTATAATCTGAGCGGTGACGCAGAGGCAGTTTCCAAGGGCGTTACCTGGAGCGTGTCCTATGCTTCCGGGGCTAATTGTAAGAGTACGATCAATCAGGATGGTATTTTAAAAGTAGATGAAGAGGAAACTATCGGTACGGATGTGCTGGTGGTAAAATGTACTGCAAAAGCAGATACGAGTATGGTGGCATATGCATATGTGACAGTGGAAGAAAGATTGATAGACTCCATTTCTATAACTCCTAAAGATGTGGAAGTAGTCCGCGGCAAGTCACAGGCTTTTGAGTGTACTCTGACCGGTAAAGATTCTGCTGTGGCACAGGGGGTAAAATGGAAAGTAACTTATGCGGATGGCAGCACAACTACATTTTCTACCATGCCGGATGTTAGTGCCCTGATTAATACATTGAATATCAGTAAGTCGGAAAGCATCGGTGTAAAGGTATTGAAAGTTACCTGTATGGCAAATGCGGACACAACGAAGTCGGATTCTGCGTATGTTACAGTGACGGCGGTATCAGGACAATTCCAGGCGGAACTGATCCGAAACGTAGTGAAGCCTTATTCCTACACGGAGAACGGAATTAAAAAAATGGGATGGAGTGTAGATCTGGAGTGCCTGACTGCATGGGCGGATTATGATGTATATCCTCAGATTGTGAACTGGGAAGTATTGGAGGATGGAGTCCCAAATCCGAAGGGCTATAGCTTTGAAGATACGACTCCGGCTTCCAGATATAAACAGCTGTTAAAGTGTAGCAACAATATTAATAAGACAATCACAGTACGTGCAACCGTAAAATTATCAGCTGCCATTACAGTATATCCTGAAGTAACAGTGGACATTCCAAATCTGCTGACCATTGACAGTGCAGACGAGCCATATATAGACGGTGATCAGTTTGTCCTGTCACGTAATAGTATGGTGACTTGTACGTTGAAAAATTATTCCGGAGATATGAGCAAAGTTACCTGGAAGATTACCAATGATATTGAGGAAGGTCTGGCGCAGAGTAATCCTGTGAAGGATAATTTCGGTGGCGAAGTTGGACTGAGTAGAAGAGTAGGGTTTAGTAGAAACGTTACAAGTGATGGACTGGGCGATTATGAACAGAATCTAGTCATTGATAAAGCAGTGACCGGATTCGCAGATTCAGAAGTAGATTATTCAGCTACACGAAGCGTATTTCCCACGGCTACAGGTGAAACAGTCGGAGTGTATGCAAAGTGGTATATTAACTGGAAAGAGGAACATGTTCTCACACTTGTAGCTTTTGACGACAATGATAATGAAATTGCATCCACATATCTGTTGATTCCCAGATGTACTTTTTATTTCTCGGAAGGTAATCGTTATTATAATCTGAATAAGAACGATTATAAGAACGATGGATGGCAGAATGGTGTATACGATAAGAAGGTGTATGTTGATCTATATGGATTTGAAACAGGTCAGGGAGCATTTAAGACTGGTGATAAAGGAATGAAGGTTATAGGCAGCCTTGTAGCTGGAGGAACGGATACTCTAAAATCCGGAACACATATTGATCCGAATATTCACTGTGATACCAGAGTAAATGATAAAAACGAAACAGTATTTACTTATATGATTCATCTCTATATTGATAGAGATGAAAAGAATGATACTTTATTTGTGACCTTCAGCGATAGTCGTGTCAAGGGAGACAGCGGTGAGGAAGGTGGACATGTATCGTATCAGAAACCGGAAAGAGCATTAACAATCTTTTGGAGATAACATGAAGAACTTGAAGCACAACACAAAAAAGTACATAGCCGGAATCCTCACCATAGTTTTGGCAGCCGGAGTCTGCCAAAACTATGGCTCTATGGAAGTAAGTGCACATGAGATGACACTGCCCGGCATTGAGAAGCTGGTACAGGATACAGTAGCATCTTCGGACGGCACCTTTCACATTTTAGAAATCGTACCTTCTAAAAAGGACGCTTCCATCGGATATCTTATCGGTGGCGAGGAACCGGTATCTGAAGGACGTAAGCTTTCGGAGCTTCCGGCAGCATTGGAGCGATTATCTGCCATGGCTCACATTACCAGTAGCAGTCTGGGGAATCTCGCAGGAAGCGATGGCCCGGTAAGTTTTTCCGATTATAGCGAGGGAGGAAGCCGCACTGAGGAGATCCGTGGCTCTTTTGTGAAAAATACGGATGACAACGGTCAGTACACCTATGTGCAGACGGATTCGTTGTATACGCTGTATAGGGAGGGGGATACCAGACCGCGTTTTGACAGATATGGTGCAATCGAAGCTTCCGGGACTTCTAACGAGAATAAACAAAGCGTGTCCCCTGTATTTTCTAAAGTGTCCGGTATTAGCGGACAGAACCTGGAAATGACCATCGGTGATGCGGCGGATGCACTGACAGCGCTGGCACCTGCGAGATATGCACTGACTCCGTACGATAAGAATTCCAATGGCGGCAGTATAAACGATATTAATAACATTGGTTTTGTGGCAGCTAATTATGTCGGTAGGGAAGTGTATACCAAGACTGCGGATAATGTATACACTTACCTTGGTAAGGTGGTATATGGCAGCAAGCTGCCTGAGGGATATACTATCCAGAGTACTGCCATAACTTCCGAAAATTCTTCCGAAGCGTCAGAAAATCTGGAAGAGGTGACGACAGCGGAGAGTTCGGGACTGGTAACAGCAGCATCTGCGTCCGGGAATGACGCGGCAGCGGAGTCCAGTAATGAGATGCAGACCTTCAGCGTACAAAGCACATCCGGAAATGATATTGAGACTTCCGAACAAAGGATAATGACAGCTTCTGATCCTTCATCCGAACGGAACGAGAATCTCTATATTTTGAATATGGCCAACACCACACCTATTCCATGGGCAACCTGGACAGAAAATCCGGATGGAACAACGGGAAGTTATACACTGACTACTCTTGCGGAGTGCTATTTTGTGCATTTCATGGAAAACACCACCGGTGAGTATTATGTGTCTAAGGTGACATTATCCAGCGGTAATGGGGACTACAAACTGATTGATACTTATAAGAGAAATGATATCGGTAAATATGTGATGGAAAGCAGCGGTACTATGCAGGTTTATCTCCGAGGACAATCAGGCTACGAAGCATCAAACAGCTATGACTTTATCGGTGATAATGCGAAGGATGCGTTGGATACTGTAGCATATGACGGTGGTTTCTATAATAAAGAATGGTTCAAGAAGCAGGTCCTGAATCTGTCCGGCACCAGCCGGTATGAGAGCGGCAGCCCTTCCGGTACTGGCGGAGATATTGATCAACTGAAGATTGAAGTGACAACGTTGACAGTGGAGGAACTGGCAAAACTGGTAAATCCGGAGGAACAGGCTTATTATGGCGTGGATCTGGACAACGTTGATCTGATCTATCTCTCCGGCAGGGGAAGTTATGCAGCGGAATCTGTGAATATGACTTCTGTAGCAACCGCTCTGACGAAGATGATATTCGGTATTAAGGATACTACCGGTGAGCGGAATAATGCAGACAGAGTACCGGTGGTCATGGATTACGGATTTTACAGCAAAAATAAAACGCTGGCTGAGGAACCGAATAATAATCAGAATAATAAGATACTGACACAGATGGCACTGACGATCTTGAAGGTTTCTGATGATAATATTGCCAAAGAAGTTGCTTCACAGGGAGATGCTTATTGGAACGGTCCGACGGCAGCTTCGCTTAGCTTGGGCGATTCCGTGAAAGAGGCTTTATATGACAATGTTTATCTGAATGATGACAGTGCGACGCCATATGTTGCCTCTGACTTCCTGACTGATTGTAAAGGGAATGCGGCGAAAGCAGCAACCTTCGGAGCAGTATTAAAAGAGATTCAGTACGAGAATTTCCTGGCTAAGAAAAACAACAGCAATGCAGCTCAGATGGATGAAGAGATCAGTAAGGCTTCTATTACCAGATATATATTGAACTGGTACATGCACAGAGTCACGGTGAAATCTTCTATTCGTGTATTGGATCTGGAACCCTGCTATGATTTTAGCGATACGTTAAAAAGTAAGTTGCAGACTGATGTGGTCAATATGATGGGGATGACCGGAATTTATGATGCATCTGCGATCAATATTACACAAATGTCATCTGCGGAATTTATAGGTAAGATCGAGGACTTGAATGAAAAGTACGACATGATCTATCTCGGAGCCCGGGTCAGCAAGATGAACACAGAAAATGGTGTGACTGTGTATAATGATCCACAGATGAAAGGGTTGATTTATTCTCACGTAGGAGACTACTATGACTATGCCACCGAAACGAAAACGGAGAATGTTACGCAGGCTAGGGAGACGTATAATGCAAGGCACAGACTGCAGGATTCTTCGCTGGATCACAATAAGACTAACGATGATGATCCAACGAATAAGAGTGCAGATGTCTATCGTGGTCCCGGCAATGATATGAACTCTACCCGATATGAGGAATTCTGTCAGTTCATTGAGGCGGGATATCCGGTGGTCATTGCGGATACGTTTATTAAATTTGGGGACGATAAAATACCTGTGGCATCAACAGATACGCTGGACAAAAATTCTTATTTTTACAAGCTGGTTCAGTTCGCTCTGAAGAAAGATGAAAATGGTCAGTACTTATACTGGCAGAAAAATATTTTTACAGAGAGTCAGCTGACAGATAATACAGCAGATACTAAATTAGGAACCACATTATCTGCACGTACATCTGTATTTTGTAATTATCTGAATCTGTCAAAGCTTTCCGTTAACTGGGTAACTACTTACGGAGCGGCATATCCGCAGGAACTGAAATATAATTCTAATCAGAACGGTGCCAGCAACGGTGGCTCTCTGGAGAAGATAGACGGAAAATATCAGCTGCAATATATTTTTAATCTGCAGAATGATGCTGCAATATCACAGACAGGTACTACCTATGATTGTAAACTGTTCGTAGATAAAAATGCTGATGGTCGTTTCTCCGGCTCTGATTATGTAGAAGGTAAGACATATACGTCATCGGAAGAAGTCAGCGGTCTTACTGTGTATATAAGAAAGGGAGATGAGTGGAATAAGGTTGATCCGATTGCAACGGCAAACGGAAACAGATATGAATTGCGTACCGGGGAGACCTATCGTGTGATCCGTGCTCTGCCGGAGGAATATGTAGGAGTTATTCCATGGAAGCTGGTATTTTACGATAATGCGGACAGACTGGTGAGAACTGCCAAGTCAGGGTATACATCTGTGCCGCAGCAAAGTGGTAAAAAGACAATCCGTGTATTGCAGTTGTTGTCTGATAAAAATAATAACTGGAATCTTCATGACGAACAGAATGGGGATACTAATTTTTCCAGGTACATTAAAGGATTAACTGACTGGAATGTAGTAGGCTTGGATCAAGTCAACTGGGATGGAACGGTAATTCCGTCCACGAGCATTGACAGTATGACTGTAACCTACCTTATAAATGATAAGCTGAAAATTGGCGGGACTTCGGATACTGATATACAGAAGATATACCAGGAATCCTACAATCTGTTCCAGCAATATGATATGTTGATACTCGGCTTTGGTGACGCCTATAAGTTTGGGTATACCTATGGCGCATATGATCCTAGCAAAGAAATTCCTCCAGAAATTATGGCGAATGTTAAGAGGAATCTGGCTGTTGGCTGGGCTGTCAGAGACTACATAGAATCCGGCAAGAGCATTTTGTTCACCCATGATACTACTTCATATGTCAATAATATTCAAAGTGTGATCCCGTATAACGATAATGGAACTGCGGAAACCTATCATGCAAACTACTGGTATTGGGGATATGAATTTAATAAGACCATTCGTGCATCCGTAGGTCTGGATCGCTATGGAGCATTGAAAGAGTATTATAAGCAGAGAGTTGCAAACTCCACGGGAGAGGAACAAAAGAGGGACCAGGAATATCTTAAAACATTAGAGTCCTATACATTTGACGAGATCAAGGAACCGAATTCGGATAATGAGCTCTGGCAAAAGGAAGGTGTGACTAAATATACGGTAGTTCGTTTCCTGAGAAGCTATCTGGAAGATTTGCGGATAAATGGCAGTTCGTCAGTAAAGTTTCCGGTTGAGAATTCATTGCTGAAAAAGGCTGGATATGATGGTGGATATCCTAGTTGGAATTATCCCAGTAGTTTGCTGATGGGTGATTACGCAGGCAAATCGCTGATCGCAACACAGGTAAATGATGGCCAGATTACGCAGTATCCTTATCAGATATCTGCAGATGAACAGCTGGAGATCAGTAATACGCATTACCAGTGGTTACAGCCGAATATGGAGCTGGACCGCAACGGAGACGGTAAAAATGACATTGTGGTGTGGTACTGTATTTCCGGTGTGGCTGACGGTCAGTATAAAGATACTAATATTTATAACATCACACCCAATGATGTGGTAAATAATTATTATATCTATACCATGGGAAATGTGACATATTCCGGAGCGGGACATTCCAGACCCAGTAAGGACGCGGAGATCAAACTGTTTGTTAATACGATGATTGCAGCGTATAATGCCGGTGTGACGGCACCTTCCGTAAACTTTAAGGATAAAAGCGGCAGCAAGATCCAATCCGTGTATATGCTGTATGATCCGGTCAACCATATTGTATTGGATGATAAGAATAACGGAACCATCAGTGTCAACTTCCAGGCAGATGACTACAATATTCTGGCAGGTGGACAGCAGTTATGCGTTGAATTTTACAAATCCTGTGCAGACGATACGGCCGGAGCCATCAGTGTGGACGGAATCACAGGAAAGGTATTGCGCTTAAAGACGGATGGAGAGCATGGCCTCAAGATCACGGATAGCAATGGAAAGGTAATTTCACCGACAGAACGCAATGGAGTTAAGAATTGTTACCCGATTACAAACGGCGCGACCTATACCTTGAAATATTCTTCGGATGAGATGGGACTGTTTCGTGCCGATACTTCCGGGACGATTTTGAACGAAGGAGCGCAGGCAGCTACTATCTACGCAAGAGTCTATACCGTGTATGATAATGGATCAAAAGTAACTCCTTGCGGAATAGCTGAGTTATCCATCAGCGCCCAGGAACTGTTTGAACTGGATTAAACTTTAAAAAAGTAATATTGCACAAAAAGCAGAGCTGTGAGAAATAACCAATTTCCACAGCTCTGTTTTTGTATAGTTTTTCAGCACTTGTTTTGCCGGATTCCCTTGCAGAATGGATACCTCTGTGATATAGTAATCACATCTACAAAAAGTCTGTATAGATAAGATTTCGAAGATACCATATATTAGGATAGCATCATATATGGGCATCATTTTATCGCACCTTATGTGCAGTTCGAGGCATATCGCCGTGAAATTCACTTTTTACAATGTAAGAGGAATGAGCAGGAGAGGAGTATTTATTGGAACTGAACGATATTGTAATGAAGAATTTTGAAAGTTATGCGGATGTAGCAGCGGATATAGTGAATGCATTACTGCATGAGGGAACTGTGGTGGTGACCGGCGAGGAGATGCTTACAGCTGCAACGGAGAGTCTATATGCAGACAGCACGAATACATTACACAATCAACTGGAAGATGTCGCAAAATACCATGTGACAGGCGGAATGCCAAGAGCCTTGTTTCTGTTTGCAAATCAGACGAAAGTGGATAAAGGCATGATACTGCGCAAAGCGGGATATATTGGCGGAGAATACCGCAGGCAGTACGAGAAACAGAATCACGTATTATATCCGGTGATAGAGTTGGTGCTATATTGGGGGACGACAAGATGGAAAGGGTGTTGCAATTTGCGACAGTTAATAGACGGTGGCAAAGGCAAGATTGTAGAGACTACATGGAAATATGTAGATGATATGCAGCTTCATGTGTGGGAAATGCGATATCTCCCGAAGGAGATCCGCGAACGTTTTCATAGCGATATGTGTATTGTATTGGATTATCTTGCAGAAGGTAACGCATATCGCTCAGACCGAAAAATAATTCATAAAGAAGCTACTATCAAAATGCTACGGGTATTGTCTGGAGATAAAAACGTGGATGATACCGAAGAAATATTAAAAGGATTAAATATTACAGAGGAGGATGAGATCAGCATGTGCGAATTGTTTGACCAGTATACGAGACGGGGAATTTCGCAAGGTATTTCCAAGGGGATTATTATTATGTGTAAAGATTTTAATGCCACCTATGAAGATACGCTGCAGAAATTAAAGAATAAACTCAATATTTCGGAAAAGGAAGCAGAAGAACAGATGAAGCTTTATTGGTAAAAAGATATTGACTTTTATTTCTTACTATGCTAAAAATATACTATACCTAGTGGAACAGTAGGAATATAAAAATATAGTATTATACATAGGCATAGGAGGAGAAAAAGATGGCATTTGCAGCAGAGACCGTTTGTGTCCAGGGAAGTAATGAGAGAAGGGATCCGTTTGGAGCCATCAGCATACCCATCTATCAGAATGCGGCGTATGCTCATCCGGGACTGGGGCAGAGCACAGGATATGATTATTCCCGTTGCGGTAATCCTACCAGAGATGAAGTGCAGAAGACGGTTGCTCTGTTGGAGCAGGGAACGGAAGCTTTGGCATTTTCTACCGGTATGGCAGCGATCACCGCATTGATGGAGATTTTTTCTCCTGGGGATCATCTGATTGCTACGAATGATCTGTATGGCGGTACATTAAGACTTTGGAACACGATCAGCCATAAGAATGGAATATCGGTAGATTGTGTGGATACTTCAAATGTGGAGACTGTGAAGGCGGCGATACGTCCGGAGACGAAAGCGATTTATCTGGAGACTCCGTCCAACCCTATGATGAAGGTCGCAGATATTCAGGCAATCGCAGAATTGGCACACGCGCATGGTTGTATTCTGATCGTTGATAATACCTTTTTATCCCCGTATTTTCAGAAGCCGCTTACGTTAGGTGCGGATATTGTAGTGCACAGCGGTACGAAATACCTGGAAGGACATAACGATACATTATCCGGATTCCTGGTAGTAAGGGATGATGCCTTGTATCAGCAGCTGAACAATATTTATAAGACGACAGGAGCCTGTTTGTCTGCGTTTGATAGTTGGCTATTGCTTCGAGGAATCAAGACTCTGGCTGTACGTATGGAACAGCACCAGAAAAATGCTCTTGCAATCGTGCACTGGCTGGAACAGAGACCGGAAGTGGAGAAGGTATATTATATCGGTCTGGATTCGAGACCGGATAAGGCGCTGATCGACAGACAGTGCAGCGGATACGGCGGAATGATCTCATTCCGGTTGAATTCCCCGGAGAAAGCTGTTAAAATCTTGGAGAGCGTTAAATTGATCCGTTTTGCGGAGAGTCTGGGCGGCGTGGAAAGCCTTCTGACTTATCCGATGAAGCAGACCCATGCAGATGTACCGATTGAGGTACGTGAAGCATTGGGCGTGGATGAGAAGCTTCTGAGAATGTCCGTAGGTATTGAGAACATTGATGATCTGCTGGCAGATTTAGAGCAGGCATTTGCTTAGTGTGGGTGTAACCTGGTATACATAGTAGTTCAGCCAGCTCCGCGTAGAGCTTCACAGAGGGCTAGCAACGATGCGGCGTGTCAGGGCGTGCAGAAGGTCTGGAAGAATGCATGCGACCGATAAAATTTAATCTGCAGCCTGGAGCCACAGGCAGAAAGTTTGCAGGTTGACGAAAGGTAAGTGAATTCGTATGACTAGATACAATTTTGATAAGATTACGAACCGGAAGGGAACGAATTGTCTGAAATATGATTTTGCGGTGGAGAGAGGAAAGCCGGCAGATGTGCTGCCCCTGTGGGTGGCGGATATGGATTTCCCGGTATCCGAAGAGATCACGAAGAGTCTTCATGCTGCGGTAGAACATGGAATCTACGGCTATACCCAGCCAAAGGATGCTTACTACAATGCTGTGATGAACTGGATGGAGAGGAATCATAATTGGAAGACGGAGAGGGAATGGATCGTGAAGACTCCGGGTGTGGTATTTGCTCTCGGTGCAGCGGTTAAGGCATTTACTGATCCGGGAGATGCTATACTGATTCAGAATCCGGTGTATTATCCGTTTACTAATATTATCCGTGACAATGACCGGAGAGTAGTTGATAATACGTTGGTATATCATCCGGTTACGGAGCGGACGGTAGTGTCAGCAACGACAGATGATGCTTCCGAACAGCAGATTCACAATGTTGGTACTGTCAGCCCGGCATATCAGATTGATTTCGAGGACTTTGAACGCAAGATAGAACAGGAACATGTAAAACTCTTCATTCTGTGCAATCCTCACAACCCGGTAGGCAGAGTGTGGACGGTAGAGGAACTGCAGAAGCTGGGAGAGATCTGCCTGCGCCATCATGTGATTGTGGTCAGCGATGAAATTCACAACGATTTTGTCTATCCCGGTTACGAGCATACAGTGTTTGCCAACGTAGATCCCCGTTTTGCGGAGTTTACCTTGACTTGTACGGCACCCAGCAAGACATTTAACCTGGCTGGCTTACAGATCTCCAATATTTTTATCCCGAATGAAAATCTGCGTAAAGCATTCAAAACAGAAATTGACAGAACTGGTTATGATGAGCCCAATGCCTTAGGTGTGGTGGCGTGTGAAGCAGCCTATCGTGCAGGAGAAGACTGGCTGGATCAGTTGAGAGCTTATTTGCTTAAGAATCTGAATTTCTTACGGAATTTTTTACAGGAGAAGATTCCACAGATTCATCTGGTGGAGCCGGAAGGCACGTATCTCGTATGGTTGGATTGCAGTGAACTTGGAATCACCGGTAAGGAGCTGGATCAGTTCATTGTGGACAAGGCAGGACTCTGGTTGGACGGTGGATCCATGTTCGGACCCGACGGAGCAGCTTTTCAGCGCGTGAACATCGCCTGCCCCCAAGCTACGCTGGAGCTTGCCTTGAATAAGTTAAAAGCAGCGGTAGATAATTTAGAATGATAGCTGCTGACAGATTCGCGAGATCGTTCCGGAACAGGATAATATTGCCGGAAATATGGTATATTTTTACATTCTTGTCCATATACTGTAACATATCAGGCCATTCATGATAGATCATGATAGTTCCTACGGAACCTGTGATCCCTGATGAATGGCCATGCTTTTTCGGATCACGCGGCAGGAAACATGATCCACGGATCCATAGGATTGCCATCAGGAAAGGAGCACACAGTATATGCCAAGAGGACAGAGAAAATCCCTGGAGGAAAA
>OGJH01001647.1_pt1 | contig 17784 bp, 15 predicted proteins | sample 1572021 | NCBI WGS metagenome assembly OGJH01 (sample SAMEA2582098, study PRJEB24529) | metagenome | biome: Human gut stool | place: China | collected 2011
TGTATTGCAACAGTTCCACTTCAACCTTTCCATCGCTGGTCTTACCCGATCCGCATCCTTGCAACAACAGTGTGGAAAGAGAAACGCCTGCCAGAATCAAACTACAAATTGCATTTCTTTTTTTCATGATTGTTCTTCCTCCTTTTTCTTTTCGTTTTTAAAACGCTTCTGTTATTTTGTGTTTTTATTATAACATACCAGTTTGCGTTCTGTAAATAGCACAAATCGAGAATCCATATACCATTATGCGATTTTTTTGAAAAATATGCAATTTCATATTGCATATTGGTATATTGTGTGTTATAATAGAAATCAACAACTTTTTAATTCCGTTTTTGTGCAAGGAGAACAAAAAATGAAAGATTTAATTTTTTCCGTATTTCCCAGTGAAAATTTTGTCGATTTAGGTCTGTATCAGTTTGGCTGGGAAAGATGCAAGCCGGCACATTCGTTTGGCCCAGCTGCCCGCAATCACTATTTGTTCCACTATATTATGTCCGGAACTGGCAGATTGATGACAACAGATGAAAACGGTCAGACACAATCTTTTTCTATTAAAAGCCGACAGGGATTTATGATTTTCCCCAACCAGATTACCACGTATATTGCAGACAAGGATTTGCCGTGGGAATATGTTTGGGTGGAATTTGACGGGCTGCGAGTGAAATCCATTTTAGATGCCTGCGGATTCTCGCCAAACAATCCGGTTTATCATGCAAAGTCCAAAGACTTGCGAGAAGAGATGATGAACGAAATGATTTATATCACGCAAAATCAAAATTCTTCCCCCATCCATCTCATCGGTCATTTATATTTGTTTTTAGACTATTTAGCCCGTTCCACTGCCAGTGCACCGCTCTCCAGCGGCAGCAGTTTGCGAGATTTCTATATTCATGAAGCCCTCAACTATATTGAACACAACTTTCAAAACGATATTACGGTAGAAGATATTGCCGATGTCTGCGGACTGAATCGCAGCTATTTCGGAAAAATCTTCAAAAATGCAGTCGGAAAAACGCCGCAGGAATTTCTTCTAAATTACCGCATGCTAAAAGCAACGGAGCTGCTCAAACTCACTCGGCTCTCGATTCGGGATGTCAGCAATGCGGTTGGGTATGCCAACCCCCTGCACTTCTCCAGAGCCTTCCGAAATATCTACGGCATTCCGCCGAGAGATTGGCGGAATCAGAATCAAATTTTCTTACCCGACCCACTTTCCGATTGGTCAGACGCTGGCTATGACGTATAAAAACAAAAACGGTTCTCCTCCATGTCAGAAGAGAACCGTTTTCTTATAAATTCTGTTTTAGGATTCTGGTTTGGTGTCCGTTTCCGGTTCCATGCGTTCCAGTACTGCCTGATAACCGCCCGTGCTGTCCCGTAAGGTGCGATTCACACGGCTAATGGTCGCCGTGCTTGCACCCGTTTCCTGCACAATCTCATGGAATACATACTGCTTCCGCAGCAGTCTTGCAACATGCAGCCGCTGGGACAACGCACGCAATTCCTGATAGGTGCAGACATCTTTTAAAAATGCAGTGCATTCTTCTTCTGTTTTCAGGAGCAGAAACGCTTTCGCCAAAGCCTGCAAATCCTCCTCCAGCTGTGCATCTTTCATGCCAATATCCTTTCGCTGATTATTCGCAGTCGTTCCGTACCAGATCTTCGAGTGTTTCCCGCTTTACAACAACACGGGAAGTGCCATCCTTTACAAATACAACGGCTGGCTTCTGAAGACGGTTATAGTTGGAAGACATCGAATAGTTATAAGCACCCGTTGCACAAACAGCGATGATGTCGCCCGGTTCGCATGCCTGCAACGGCATATTTTCGCCAATCAGGTCGCCGCTTTCGCAGCACTTGCCGGCGATGGTCACCTTGGTGTCCTTCGGCTGGTCTGCCTTGTTGGCAACAATTGCATCATAAGCAGACTGATACAGAATATAACGTGGGTTGTCGCACATACCGCCATCAATGGAAACATAAGTCCGGATGTTCGGGATGACTTTCTTTCCGCCAACGGTATACAGGGTAATGCCTGCCGGTGCAACGATGGAACGACCCGGTTCAATCAGAATGAACGGCTGCGGCACGTTGTATTCTTCACTGCAACGGTGAATCACCTTGGAAACGGCTTCCATGTACTGTTCATATGGAATCGGGTCATCCTGTTCGGTATAGCAAATACCAAAGCCGCCGCCCAGATTCAGTTCTTCGATGGTGATATGTAATTCTTTCTGAATGGTTGCGATGAACTGCATCATAACTTCCGCAGCTGCTTCAAATCCGTTGGTATCCAGAATCTGCGAACCAATATGACAATGCAGACCACACAGATGCAGGCTCTTGCACTGCAACGCTTCCTTGACTGCTTCCATGGCTTCGCCGGTTTCGAGTGCAAAGCCAAACTTGCTGTCAATCTGTCCGGTACGGATAAAGTTATGCGTGTGTGCATCGACACCCGGCTTGATTCGGAACATAATGCGAGCAGTCTTGCCCTGCTCTTGACACATCTGTTCCAGCTGGTGCAGTTCATAGATGTTGTCTACAATGATTCTGCCAACCTGATAATCCAGTGCCATTTGCAATTCTTCGGTGGTCTTGTTGTTGCCGTGGAAACAAATTTTGCTGCTGTCAAATCCGGTCTGCATCGCCGTGTACAGTTCCCCGCCGGAAACAACGTCTACGCCCAAGCCTTCTTCCTGCATCACCCGATAGATTGCCTTGCAGGAGAATGCCTTGCTGGCATAGCAAACTAAGCCCTTGCCCTGATAGAACTTGTCCATGCTCTGCTTGAATGACCGGCAGTGCTTCCGGATGAGGTCTTCATCCATCACATACAGCGGTGTGCCGTACTGCTTTGCAAGCTCTACGGTATCCTGTCCGCCAATGGTCAAGTGTCCCTGTGCATTTACCTGTAAATCCTCTGATACAAACATATTTTACTTCCTTTCCTGCATTACGCAGTGTTTTTTCTCATCGCATTTTCATTCTGCATCGGTTTCGTCTGCTTCTGCTAATTCTGTAATCACATCCCGTACTTCGTCTACGCCCTCACGGGTCATTGCGGAAAACGGAATGACATGGATGTCTGAAAAATAAGGAATCTCCGTCTGAAACGCTTCCATTCGGGCTTTCCGCTGCGACTTGTTCAGCTTGTCCGCCTTGGTCAGGACAATGACAAATGGCATTTCCTGTGCAATCAAGTATTCAATCATCTGCAAGTCGTCCCTAGAGGGAGCGTGCCGCATATCCAGCAGCAGGAATGTCAAGCGGATATCTCGGTCAGATTCCAGATAGCCGTCAATCAATTCTGCCCAGCGGCGTTTTTCTGTCTTTGCAACCTTTGCATATCCATACCCCGGCAAGTCGACAAATGTCACTGGCGGAATCTGATAGAAGTTGATGGTTGCGGTTTTTCCGGGAACGGCACTGACTCTCGCCAGTGCTTTCCGGTTGAAAATTTTATTCAGCATCGTGGACTTTCCCACGTTGGAACGCCCTGCAAATGCAATCTCCATGCCCTTGCAAGGCGGCAGCTGGGAAAATGTTCCGTACGATGCCAGAAATGTGGCTTGTTGAAAGTTCATCCGTTCCTCCTCTTATACCGGAATCAAGGTTTTTGTTTCCGGTGCAGGTGTTCCGGCAGCCTTTGGAGAAAAGACAGCTGGCTGCTCGTCCGGCTGTTCTGCAATTGGTGTTTCCGGCTGAATCGGTTCTGGAACAGAAACCAGTGCGGTTTTCAAAACCGTTTCCAGATTTTCTGCCGTCACAAATTCCAGCCCGTTCCGTACAGTTTCGTCGACATCTTCCAAATCCGGTTCGTTGCGTTTTGGAATGATGACAGTTTTCAAGCCTGCCTTATAGGCTGCCATTGCCTTTTCCGGCAAGCCGCCAATCGGCAATACTTTTCCGTGCAGCGTAATTTCACCCGTCATTGCAACGTCATGCCGCACTGGAATTCCAGATAGAGCGGAAACAATCGCTGTTACCATCGTAACACCAGCAGAAGGACCATCCTTCGGCACTGCTCCTTCCGGAGCGTGAATGTGAAGGTCGTTCTTCAAATAGAAGTCCTCCGGAATGTGATACTGCTTGGCAATGCTTCGCACATAGCTAACGGCAATTTTGGCACTTTCTTTCATGACATCGCCCAGCGAGCCGGTCAATTCAATCATGCCCTTTCCGTTCAGTACCAATGTTTCCAACGGCATCAGCACACCGCCGACCGATGTCCATGCCAGACCATTGACAATCCCAACGGTATCCTGTTTGCTCTGGTCGTCCGGCAGGTATTTTTTATGTCCCAGATAAGTTGTCAGGTTCTTGGTGGTAATCGTCACCCGTTTGCACGTTCCGGAAACCAATTCCTTGACCGCTTTCCGGCAAAGAGCTGCCAGCATCCGTTCCAGTTCCCGCACGCCTGCTTCTCGGGTGTAATCGTCAATCAGCGTATACAAAACAGCATCCTGTACCTTGAACTGTGTGCCCTTTAAGCCATGCTTTTTCATCTGTTTGCTCAACAGGTGATGCTTGGCAATCTGGAACTTTTCCTCTCGGTTATAGCTGCCCAGTTCGATGACTTCCATTCGGTCTAACAATGGTGCTGGAATCGTATCCAGTGTGTTGGCAGTTGCAATAAACAGTGTTTTGCTCAGGTCGAACGGCACTTCAATGTAGTGATCCCGGAACGCCTGATTCTGTTCGCTGTCGAGCACTTCCAGCATTGCAGCGGATGGGTCGCCTCGAAAATCATTGCTCATCTTATCAATTTCATCCAACAGAATCAATGGATTCTTGGACTTTGCCCGTGCCATTGCATCCATAATGCGTCCCGGCATTGCTCCGATGTAAGTTTTCCGGTGTCCCCGAATATCGGATTCATCCCGAATTCCGCCCAGCGAAACCCGTTCGTAATTTCTGCCCAGAGCCTTGGCAATGGATTTTCCGATGGAAGTCTTGCCGACACCCGGAGGGCCAACAAAACAGAGAATCTGTCCCGTCACTTCCGGCATCATGGCATGCAGAGCGATGCTCTCCAACACCCGTTCCTTGACCTTTTTCATACCGTAATGGTCTTTGTCCAGAATGGCTCTTGCCTTTTCTAAGTTGACTTTGGTCTTGGTTTCCTGATTCCACGGCAGGCTCAAAACCGTATCCAGATAGTTCCGAATCAAAAATGCTTCCTGTGTTGCCGGCGGCAGTTTTCCGATTCGGTCGGCCTCTTTCAGCAGCTTTTCTTCGGTTGCTGGCTCTAGCTTCAATTCCTTGATTTTTGCAACATATTCCGCTGCATCTTCCTGTTCGTCCTCAGCTTCGCCCAGCTGCTCTTCAATGATGTGCATCTGTTCCCGCAGATAAAATTCTTTCTGCGAACGATCCATGCTTTCCTTGGTACGTTCCTGAATATCCCGTTCCAAATCCAGCACCGCAATTTCATGCTGCAACATCCGCAGCAGCATATCCAGCCGTTTCAGAATATGATTTTCTTCCAGCAGTTCTTGCTTCTGGCGGTAGTCCAGATTGATGTTGAAAATCATGTTGTTGAACAATTCGTATGGGTCATCCTGGCAGAGCACAGAAACAACCAATTCTCTCGGCATTCTCGGGAAAAAATCGCAGTACTGGTCGAATGACTCTTTCAGCGTCCGAATCATTGCAGTCAGTTCCACGTCATCGATCTTGGCACGGCTCTTATAGGAAACCGGCTTTACTTCTGCCGTCAAAAAGGCATCCTGCTTTTCCATTGAGCAAAGCTTTGCTTTCTGGACACCTTCCACCAATACCCGCATGACACCATCCGGTGTTTTCAGTACCTGGCGTACTTCTGCAATAACACCAAATTCGTACAAGTCTTTCTGTTCCGGTTCTTCTATAAAAATATCCCGCTGTGCAACCAAAAAGAGCTGATGATCCGAAGCATACGCTGCATTGACGGCTTGAATAGAAGCATCCCTTGCCACGTCAAAGTGCATGACCATTTTCGGGAAGATTACAACGCCACGCATGGCAACCATCGGCATATTCTGGGTTGTGCGTTCGATTGGATTCATAAGGTACGTCAGTCCCCTTTCTTTTTCTAATTGTGGTAATGAAAATTGCACACCGAGGGCAGCGGTATCCTGACAGGATTTCCCTCTGATTTCCTCGGTATTTCATATTATACTATATTTCTGCTCTGTTTGCAAGTGGTAAGTCCTGAAAATTCCACAAATCGACTGTTGGGATTTTTTCGGGGTTGATTTGGATGAAATCAAATCTTTTGGAAAACGGTTGTCTTTGGTTCGGCAAAATCGCTTCGCTCTTTGCCTCTGTGCTGTTCGCCGGTGGTTGCGTTGTCCGAATTGCCTATGAATCTTTCTTAGATTTCTGTTTTTCTGAATTTTTTATGTTTCTTGAATGGCGAACAGCATTTACTTACTTCTCTTAGATTTGAATACTATCTAATCAATACCTTTGTTAAGGAGGGCAGCTTGCCCTCCATTTTTAAAGGATGCCTTGCCCTTTTGTCCCTTCGGGACATTTCCCCACACTGTGGGGAATCATCCACCTCGCCGAGCTGAGCCAGCTCGACCGCATTTGCCTGCGGCTCGTTCCCCGAAACGCTGCTGCAAAAACGAATTTTTCTCCGACCATAGACAAACTTCTCCATTTATGCTACAATAAAAACAAGTGCATTTTGCACCGGGAATTTCCTGCTTTGCAGGAATACAGAAAGGAATGTTATCATGAAATCAACTGTTCAGATTATCAATTGGAAAGGTATGCCATGCCTGCAACTCTCCAGCGGCGGCTATACAGCTTGGATTGCTCCGGAAATCGGCTCGAATGTCATCCGTTTGTTCCACGAAGAAAAGGGACTGGAATTTTTCCGCTTTCGGGCAGACAATACACCAGAAGCCATTCAGCAATCCGCAGAAGTTTGGGGCTTGCCAACACTCTATTTGCCGAATCGTTTCGCAGACGGCGTGCTGAAAACATCTGATGCGGTTTACCATTTGCCAGTGAACGAAGCTGCACCATATAACAACCACATTCACGGTTTCCTGCATAAGCGGAAACATCGAGTGATGGAACTTTGTGCAGATGAATCCGCAGCATGGGCAAAGACCAGCTACACCTACGATGAAACCGACCCATTCTTTGCAAATATGCCAATTCCGTTTCGGGCAGACTTTACGTTCCGCCTGACCGCAGAAGGTCTGTTCTATAGTGTTACCTTTACGAACTGCTCAGACAAGCAAATGCCAATGTCACTGGCAACCCATACCACCATCAACAGCCCGTTTGTAGTTGGTGCAGCCGAAGCAGATAGCCGGATTACCGTTCCGATTACAGAAAAGTGGGTGCTGAATGAACGCTGCCTGCCAACTTGTGAAATTCTGCCGCTGTCCGATTACGATTTGCAGTATAAGAATGGCACAATGTGCCCAGTTCTGAAGAATATCGACAATGACATGTATACTGCAACCGCACAGACTTTGAATGGAAAGCCGTTCTATGGTCTGACCGCAGTGGATACCAAGACCGGCAAGGGCATTGGTTATGAAGTATCTGAAAATTATCGGTTCTGGATTCTGTGGAACGACAAGGGTCACAACGGTTATTTCTGCCCAGAGCCAATGACTGCTATGATTGACGCACCAAACCTGAATCTTCCGAAGGAACAGACAGGTTATCAGGAACTCGCTCCGCAGGAAACCTTCACTGCAACCCAGCACTTCTTTGCCCTGTAAACAGCAGTTTTTTTGCATTTCAGATAGGCTGTGAAAGAATCATTGTTGTTATGTTGCCTTTTTCCCGTTCTCCTCTGTGAAAACTGTAAGAAACGCTGAAAATCGAGAAACGGTTTGACTTTTTGTTTCAAATATGTTATAGTAAAGTTGGATTTTATTATTAATGGATTTGGAAAAAGGAGATTCAAACAATGAAAAAAGTACTTGCATTTTTGAGTGCGATCGTTCTGGCAGCTGGCGTTGTTGGCTGCGGTTCTGATGCAGATTCTTCCTCTTCTTCTTCGGAAGCTGCTACTACAGAAGCAACCACAGAAGCGGTTACAGAGGCAGAAACGGAAGCGGAAACTGAGGCGGAAACCACAGAAGCAGAAACAACGGAAACAACAACAGGCTCAGATGATGCAGAAGCAGATGCAGAAACCAGCGAAACCGAAGAAGTTGACCTTGAAGCTCTGGCAGCAGAATTGACACAGGAAGAAACGGTGGATAACCTGACGCTGAAGGTTTCTCCGGATTGGACAAAGAGTGAAACACAGGGGTATCCGATGTGGTATTTGTCCGATATGACGGGTGCATTCTTTGTACAGCAGTTCGATGCATCCAGCATGGGTGTTAGCCTTGATGACCACAAGAAAGCACTGGAATCTGTTGGTGCAGCAATGGATGCACAGGCAACCGTTGTAGATACGGAATGGGATACATTGAATGGTGAAGATGCATATGGTGTTGTTTATACCATGGATGTCAGCGACATTACCACCACAAATATGTCTGTTTTCTTCTTTGTAGGCGATACCATTTGCGGCATTACCTTTACCGATTTCGGCGGTACTGGAACGATTATGAATTATGCACAGCCGATTTTGGATACCATCAAATTCTAATGTATTTTTGTTTAGACAAATAGAATGAATCAAAAAAGGGGCTGCCAGCAATTCGGCAGCCCCTTTTTACAGGCAAACAACAACCCCGATCATTTGCTTTCTATGCAGGCAGACGGTCGGGGTTGTTTATTGTAACTTCTTGCAGTTATCGTGTCCCCAGCAGCCGTTCTTGTATTTCACAGAGGGACGGCAATACTGCTTCCGCTCGTTGCTGGAGCGATTTCGACAAGATTGCTTGGTCGGGAACAAGCAACACTCGCATGCCTGCTGCACAGGCACTTGTTCCGCCGTTTTCAGAGTCCTCAACAGCATAGGTTTCTTCCGGTTTGCTGTGCAGTTTTTTGCAGGCAGTCAGATAGATTTCCGGATTGGGCTTGCCGTGCTGGATTTCATCCCCCGTGACAATTACAGAAAAATAGCGAGTGAATCCAGATAATTCTAGATGATGCATGGTAGTTTTTCGGCTGGTGGAGGTGGCAAGGGCAACGCTCCAGCCAGCATCCTGCAACGCCTGCAAGAGAGATTCTGCCCCTTTCATAGTGGGCATGCCATCCTTGTCCAACGCTGCCAGCATACGATTTCGTTTTTCGGTTTCCATAGCAATATAGGGGAAATCTGGATAGTGGCTTGCGAAAAAAGCACGAGTATCCGTGCGGTTTCTGCCTCGACACTGCTGTAACGCTGCGGTCATCTCAGGCGTTCCCCGTTCTTCCATCATCTCTTTCCAAAGGCGGTCGCTGAGGGCTTCTGTGGCAAATAAGACACCGTCCATATCAAATACAATTTGTTTCATAGAATCGTCATCCTTCCTGATTTTGTAAACTTTAAAGAGGCAGCTCCGACTTTTAAGGTTATTTTAAGGTTTCTGTGCTATCTTAAAAATCGGATTTCATAATCCCCAATTCCCCTTGTTTTTGTTTTATTTTCTATTATTCCTTCTTTTCCTGGTGGCACCGTTGTCATCAGGATATTTTTTTGCCTATTTTTCGGGCATTTCAGGGGTTGGGGGAACGGTAAATGTTTTCTGGAAATAACGCTTTCGGAACGCTGCCGGTGTGCAGGCATAGCATTTTTGAAAGCATTGAATAAAATGGCTCTGAGAAGAAAAGCCGAAATATTCTGCAATATCAGCATAAGAGTAATCTGAAAAACGAAGCATGTTTGCAGCTGCCTGTAATTTTTCCTGTCGGATGTACTGGCTGACAGAGCAGCCGGTTTCCTTGGCGAACAGGGCAGAAAAATAGCTGCGGTTTACAGAGAGGGCAGCGGAAACTTCTGCAACGGTTAACCGTTGATGCAGGTGGCGGCAGATATATTCTATGCCTTTAATCACATGAATCGAATAGCCGTTCCGTTTTGGGAGGTCTGCCATTTTCTGCGTAAAGTCTAACAGCATATCATTTTGCAGGGAAATAATCGCTTCTGCTTGTTGCAGTTCGTCCATTTTATTGATGTAGAGGTCGCTCATGGTATAGGCAAGTTCCTGTTCCAGCCCGTGTTCCACACAAAGGCGGGTAATCATTGCAACGGATACAACAAAATGATACCGCAGATTGCGGAGGGGGTCTTTGGAGAGCATGCCATATTCGCCGTCATTGTATACAACAATATCGTTTGGCTGGAGCAATTGCAGGTGAATGCGGTCTAATCTGCCGTTTGCAACGTCCTCGTAATATTGAAATTCCTGCTGGTATTCCATGTGGTGTACCTGTTCTTCTTGTTGTTGGAATAGGCGGTGTTGGAGTTCTTGATGGTAGGTCATAGGTATGTTACCTCCTTTTGTTTATTATAGAACAGATTTGATAAAAGAGCAACGGATTTTGTATGAATTTTATGGGAAAATGGGTATAATGACAGATAGAGAGCGATGAAAAACTGCTGCACCGAAAAACTTTTTATTTTGCCTGCGGCTCGTTTTTTGCAACCAATACAGACGATTTTATACACCCCATTACCAATACAGAAAGGAAGATTTTACATGAAAACATGGAACGGATTTGAAAAAGGAATCAACCTCGGTGGATGGCTTTCCCAGTGGGATTTGACCGACCGGGAACACCTCGAAACATTTATCACAGAACAGGACATTCAAGACATTCGGGCAATGGGTGCTGACCATGTTCGCTTGCCTGTAGACTATTCCCTCATTGAAGAGGAAGACGGAACACCGAAAGACGAAAATTTCATTTACATTGACCGGTGTTTAGAATGGTGCAAGAAAGCAGGGCTGCATGTTCTGTTAGACCTGCACAAGACTGCTGGCTATGCATTCGATGAAGCAAAGGATTGTGCATCCTTCTTTGAAAGCCCAGCTTTGCAGGAACGGTTCTTGTGCCTATGGGATAAGCTGGCAGCCCGTTACGGAAAATACTCCGATTTTGTTGCATTTGACTTGCTGAACGAAATTGTAGACCCTGACGTTGCAGAAATTTGGAACGCATTGGCACTGCGTGCAGTAGAACGGATTCGCCGTGTGACCAAAGAAACCGATTTGCTGATTGGCGGTGCGAGATATAATAGTATCATGTCTGTAAAAGATTTGATTCTGCCGCCAGATGAACATATTGTTTACTCATTCCACTGCTATGAACCGATTCTGTTCACCCATCAGGGAGCATATTGGGTAGATGGTATGCCGGAAGATTTCCGGATTGGCTATCCGTTGGATACTGCAACCTGCAAGCAGCTTTCTAAAAAAATGATGCCGGTGGAAATGTCTGATATTTTGGATTTGGTGGCTTCTGATGCACAGGGAAAGGACTTTTTCCTTGACTTGTTCCGTCCGGCAGTGAAAATTGCAGAAGAGCGGAATGTTGCTTTGTACTGTGGCGAATATGGCGTGATTGACCGGGCAAATCCGGAAGATACCGTTCGCTGGTATGAGGCAATTCATGCAGCCTTTACAGAATTGGGAATTGGCAGGGCGATGTGGACTTACAAGGCATTGGATTTCGGTCTGGTGGGTGAACACTATGCAGGTGTTCGCAAAGACTTGATTGCATTACTCTAAAAAATAGAGGGATGGATTGGATGACAATCTTACTTTCCATCATTTATCTGGCGTTTATCAGCTTGGGGCTGCCGGATTCTCTGCTGGGTTCAGCGTGGCCAGTGATGCATTTGGAATTAGAATCGCTTATGCGTCATTCCAAAGCCATCTCCATGATTATTTCATTTGGAACGATTCTTTCCAGCCTGATGAGCGACCGATTGAATAAAAAGTTTGGAACAGGTCTGGTAACAACGTGCAGCGTCTTTTTGACAGCTGCAGCACTGTTCGGGTTCTCGTGTTCCAACTCGATGTTAGCACTTTGTCTCTGGGCAATTCCATACGGATTGGGTGCAGGTGCGGTAGATGCCGCCTTAAATAATTATGTGGCACTGCACTACTCCTCCAGACAGATGAGCTGGCTGCATTGTATGTGGGGCGTGGGTGCAGCCATTAGCCCCTACATTATGAGCTTCTGCCTGACCAGACAACTTGGCTGGCAGCAGGGCTATCGAACTGTTGGAATCTTGCAAATCATTTTGACAGTGATTTTAATTTGCAGCCTGCCGCTCTGGAAACGGGTAGCTGTTCGGAAACCAGAAGCGACTGCGGAAACACCGCCGGCGAAGTCTATCGGTGTGTTGCAAGCAGTTCGGATAAAGGGCGTTCCGATGGTGTTACTGGCGTTCTTTGCTTATTGTGCACTGGAGCAAACTGCAATGCTCTGGGCGAGCAGCTATCTGGTGCAGAATCGAGGTTTGGAGGCAGAAACTGCCGCTCAGTTTGCAGCGATGTTTCTGATTGGAATTACTGTTGGGCGGTTTCTCAGCGGTTTTTTGGCAGACCGATGGGGCGACCGCAACATGATTCGCTGTGGAGCAGCCATTGCGATTGCAGGAATTCTGTTGGTTCTGATTCCAGTATCCAGTCCATTGCCGGCACAAATTGGGCTGATGATTACGGGATTGGGCTGTGCACCGATTTATCCGGCGATTATTCACGCAACGCCAGCACATTTCGGGGCGGAGTATTCGCAGGCAATCATTGGCATTCAAATGGCGTGTGCCTATGTGGGAACAACCTTTATGCCACCGCTGTTCGGTGTGTTGGCAGGGAAGATTGGAATTGGCTGTTATCCGGTTTACTTATTGTTGTTTGCTGTTTTAATGGTTGGAATGACGGAGTGGCTGAACCGAACAGTTTCTAAGCATTGATAAAAGAGCAGGGATTTCTCAAATCAGAGAGATTCCTGTTTTTTTATTGGAATTGTGATAGAAGAACCGAGCCGCAGGCGAACTGAAAAGTTTTTCGGTGCAGCAGTTTTTCAAAAATGCTGCCGAGGTGTGGGCGAGCAGCCCACATTTGCGAAGCAAATTGGATTTTGCAACTTTGTTTTCCTGCTGCAATTGCATTTTTGAAACTGTCCAATTCAAACAAAGTTGTATCATGAGAATCAAGGTTGCAAATTCAGACAAGGCAACGGGGCAATTGCAGCACGCTGGTAGGCAAAAGCAGGGGTGGAACCCCCTTTTGCCGGACGTGGAAGAACGGTTTTTCTAAGAGAAGTTGTTCTTGGAAAACCAATTGTGTCCGGTTCGGCAGAATCGCTTCGCTGTCTGCCTTTGTGCTGTTCGCCAGTGGTTGTGTTGTCCGAATTGCTTTTGAATGTTTCTTAGATTGCAGTTTGCAGGAAGTTTTTTTGTTTTTAGAATGGCGAACAGCAATTTTCTTGATTCTCTTAGATTTCAATTCCATCTCATTAATACCTCTGTTAAGGGGGACAGCTTGTCCCCCTTAACTTTTAAAGGATGCCCTGCCCTTTTGTCCCTGCGGGACATTTCCCCACACTGTGGGGAATCACCCTCTCCGTCAAGCTGAGCCAGCTCGACCGCAGTTGCCTGCGGCTCTCATTCCTGCAACCAAAAATCCCGACAGAACCATTATCAGTTGTTCTGTCGGGATTTGCTCTATGATTCTATTGTATCTGGTATCTGGATGTCAGGCATCTTTTTGCTCAGAAAGTTTTTTCATTGCCTGCATTCCAATAATGACCACTCCGCCAATCAGGAAAAATAAAATGCTGAATGTGTGAATGGTGAGATGCGGCTGCGGGGTATCCAGTGTGGTTGGCCCCATCACAATGGCATACAGTGACCCAATCATCAAGCCAATAATCAAGTAAACCGTTGCTGCCCGATGCTTATCCAATGCATTCCGAATGATTTTAATGATGGCAACAATTCCCGTTAAAACACCCAGACCAAATACAAAAACTGTCGGAAATGCACTGAAATTCAAGTGCAAAAAGTCTTTGATGGCGGTGATGATCGGAACGTAAATGCCGAAAATCAGCAGCAGCGTAGAACCGGAAATGCCCGGCAGTACCATCGCACAAATTGCAATTGCTCCGCAGACAAAGACATACAGGAATGTTCCAACATTCGGATGCGTCAGGCTGATGTTTGCACCATCGCCGGAAGAGGTTAGATAAGTAATCACGGAAACCACTGCAATGCCAATCAGAACAAAGAAAATCCGGCTGATTTGCTCTTTCAGGCACTGTTTTTCTTCCAGGATAACGACCGGAATGGCGAAAAGAATAAAGCCCATAAACAGCGAGGAAATCAAGTAGATGTGACTTTCAAAGACGTTTGCCAGTACCAGAACTGCTGAGAGAAAACCAATGCCCCAGCCAATGCCCAGCTTGATGAGGTAACGCAGTGCAGCAATTCGCTTTTCTTTTGTGCCGGAAATCAGGTCGTCCAGAGAGTCAACAAAACGGTCATAAAAACCCAGCAGGAACGCAACTGTTCCACCGGAAACGCCTGGAACACTGTCAGCCAATGCCATACAGAATCCATGAATGAAGGTGATGATTTTTTTCATATTTGGGAATCCTTTCTTGTTTTGTTTCATTTTTTTGGAATGGGAGAATCATAGAAAAACGCTGTTCCGGTTGCATGGATGAGAACAGCTGAAACAGCGTTTTTGAGCAAGGTTATTTTTTTCGGGTATAAGAAGTGTCGCTTCGCTTTGGCATCGTTTTTTGAGAGGGGGAAGTGCTGCGTTTTCTGGTGGTGGCAGTAGTAGCAGTGGTGGTTCTTGGCTTTTGTGTTGCCTGCGGATTTTTTTTGGTTGCAGATTTTGTGGATTGGGATTGCGACTGTTCCGATGGTTCAGGGCGATGATAGAACACCGTATCTGAAGAACGTTTCCAGTTCTTTTGATTGTTGTTCTCAATCCGAACTGCCTTTGGAATCAGATGTACAGACTTTTCTTCGATTGCCTTTTTTCGGCACTGATACGCTGCATTTGCACAGCGAGCAATATAAATCAGTGTCAGAGCAGTTGCAACCAAGATACTATACAGCATCATTTTAGAATGCGGGAATTCTCTCAGGGCGTTGAGATTCTGTTTTACTGTAGAACGCTTGACACTGCTGACCGAAACCAGCGGAACGGTGTCAATTACTTCGCCAGAGAATTTCAGTTCGAGTGTGCCGAGCTGCTGTCCCTTTTCAATCGGAGCATGGACGTTTTCCTGTAGGTTGATGTTTTTCTGAATGGCAGAGGTGTCCACATCTGTACACCACAGCGTGATACAGTCGGATTCCGGACGTACAAGCACATAGTCATTTCCTGCCGCACTTTCGACCGGAACTTCTGCCAGTTCTTCATCATTCTTGACGAGGGTCACATAGGAGAAGTCTTTGAATGCCCAGTCTAGCAGGTTGGTAGCATCTTCCATGTGGTAATATTGTAGTTCTCCATCTTCATCATCGAATGGTGCTTTCATCAGAATCAGCAGATAGGAAATATCGCCCTTTGTTGCCATAGTAATGATGTTTCTGCCGTAGGATTCAAGGTTGCCTGTTTTAATGCCAGCAGCTCCCTTATAATAATACTGGTCAGTTTCATCCATCATGGTGTTGGTGTGCGTCCACTTCAGGGAATTGGATGCAGGGTGATTGGCATTTTTGGAGGTGGGAACATACGATGCAGTGGTTGCAATTTCTTTGAACGTATCGTTTTGCAGGGCGTACTGCGTAATCTTCAGCATATCCCGTGCCGTTGTAATCTGGTAGCTGTCATATAGTCCGGTCGGATTCGTGAAGTTTGTGCCAACGCAGCCAATTTCTGCGGCTTTTTCGTTCATCTTCTTCACGAACTGCACTTCATTGCCATCGCCGAAATAATCCGCCAGAATTTCTGCACTTTCACAGGAGGACTCCAGCAGCATGGCATATAGATATTCCCGAACAGAGAACGTGTCGCCAGCCATAATATCGGCATAGCGGACATCTTCCTGATTGGTATAGTCATAGAAGTAAGACATCGGATTCTGGGACATGGTAATTTTTGTGCCGTCCAAATCGTCGCAGGCATCCAATACGACCAGAGCCGTGACAATCTGTGCCAGATGTGCTGGCATCTGCTGTTTGTCAGCGTTTTTCTCGTAGATAATCATATTGGTATCCAAGTTCAGGACAATGCCGGATTCACTTTGAATGGTGAACGGCGGCGTAAAGGCAAACGCCTTTGCAGGAAGGCTGCAAAAGGACAGCAGGATTCCAAACGTGAGGAGCAACGGCAGCAGCCGCTGCAAGATGTTCCATTTTTTTCTCATAATTCGCATTCCTTATCAGTAAAATAATGTATGGATTCCAAAAAAGCGAGTACCACCAACTCAAAAACAAAACAAAAGAAACATATTGTAATGCAATTACAGAATCGAACATTCATTTCTGAAATTGCATTGCCATACGTCTGTATTTTTTCTAAGTTTTTTGGGGAATTTCCGAGAAAGATATTTACCTTTCCGCAGAAATATGATAGAATAAACAGAGAGCAGCAGAACCAAACACAATGGGGTTCGATGCTCACGGAACAGGAGGGAAGCAGCAACATGGTTTATGTAACAGGAGATTTGCACGGGGATTACAGCCGATTCAAGCGGCCGGAAATGAAAAAACTGCGTGCCGGAGATATCCTGCTGGTCTGCGGTGATTTTGGGTTTATCTGGGACAACTCCAAACAAGAGCGGGCTGTGCTGAAAAAGCTCAGCGAAAAGAAATATACCATTGCTTTTGTGGATGGCTGTCACGAAAACTTTGACTTGCTGCAACAGTATCGGTTGGTTCGCTGGCGGGGCGGCGTTGCAAGATTGATTGCCCCGAATATTTTTCACTTGCAGCGTGGGGAAATTTACACCATCGAGAACCAGAAATATTTTGCCTTTGGCGGCGGGCACAGTCAAGACTATGAATACCGCAGGGATACAGGCAATTGGTGGCGGCAAGAACAGCCGACCCATGACGAGATTCGGAGAGCCATTCGTAACTTGAACCGCAATCAGGCAACTGTGGATTATATCATCACCCACGAGCCGCCAGCTTCTTTGAAAGATTGTCTCGGCGTGGATGTGCAGCAGCGGCTGGAAATCCATGCATTTTTTGAGGACATCATCAAAGAATGCGATTATAAAAAGTGGTTCTTTGGAAAATGCCATATGGATCGGTTTATTCCCATGAAATTTTATGCCGTGTTTCAAGATGTGCTGCCAGTGACAGACGAACGGGACTAATTTGCCCGTGTCTGTCTTGCAGCAAAAGCAAGATTTTGTTTTTATGGTTGTTCCGTCGGTTTTCACCGACCAGAACAGCCTTTTCTTTTTGCCGGAATGGCTTACTTCAGGACGGATTCCTGCATTTTAAAATGGACTGGTAAGCCGTTGTGCAGCCGAATGTTGCATTCGCCCTGAATCAGCGGCAGGAAATACGACCAAGCCGCTTCGGTAATATTGTTGCCTGCATCGTTGATGTAAGCAGGCGGCAGGAAGCGTTCCTGATTGGCGATATTTGCCGCACTGGTGGACTTGACAACAATGGCATATGGCTGGTCAGAAACCCGACGGAATGTCATAACAATACCGGTTTCGCCTGCCAGAGCAGCCCGTACACCAGCCGCTCCGATTTGAACCGATTCGTCAATATCGGTTTTCGAGCAGAGATGCGAGGAGCAACGCTGCATGACATTCAGTTCAATGGAACGAACCTTACATCCGATTTGTTCCCGAACGACCTGCTCCAGATACTTGCCGATGCCGGAGAGGTACTTGTGTCCGAATTCATCGGTCACACCAGACTGGAACGCAGCTGCTTCCGGGTCTGCAACG
>OGJH01001656.1_pt1 | contig 17707 bp, 13 predicted proteins | sample 1572021 | NCBI WGS metagenome assembly OGJH01 (sample SAMEA2582098, study PRJEB24529) | metagenome | biome: Human gut stool | place: China | collected 2011
CTTTGCACGTTTTGAAACCGTGCAAAAACCGTGCAGAAACCGTGCACTTACTCCCAGACAAACTAAAATCCACTTCATCCGACAACGACTTGACGGCATTGGTTTGGGTGGCCATTCTCTTATTTTTAGTGCTTGCTGCATCACAAGCCGATTGGAAAGCATCTGACCTCATTCTCAGTATAACCCGTCGTTTTGTGTTAGAAAAAAGCAACACAGCACGATATGGTCTGTATGGCCTTGTAGTGGTATCCTTTTGCCAACAAGAAAACAACATAAAACGAAAGGAAAAACAAATGATGAAACGTATCTTTACCCTGATTACCTCTATTGTTCTAGCCACCAGTCTACTGGCTGTCCCCTGCTTTGCCGCTGAGCCTGAAGACTTGCCCACGCCGCAGCCTGGTGTGACCGAAACGGAACAGCCTGACGGTTCTGATCAGCCTGAGAATCCGGACAGACCTTCTATCCAGCCATGTGATGCTATGCCGGGCGTTGGAGACATGGGTTAACTCATAAAATCGATGTTCAAGTATTCTTTCGCTTCTTTTTTGACAACCTCTAACCCGATTTGATATCCAATGACTTTGCAGAGATAATACGATTGGTAGTACAATTCTTTGCTGATTTCGTCATCGCCCATAAAATGTCGGCATTCCGCTTCAATTTCCAGACATCGGGGCAATACTTGGTAATGTCCATATTGAATACAGGCTTCTCGTCCTTCTTTAGCGAGTGCAGCTCCTTCCTCATAGCGACCGCACAAATCCAGTACCCGAGCATAATTATAAAGGACCAAAGGCAACACCCCAATAGATGTTATGGTTTCCTTAAAATGCTTACGCACATACTTAAGCAGCTGATAGTAGATTTCAGCTGCTTTTTTATTTTGGCCAGCATCAGAGTAAGCAAGCCCAATCTGATTGATAATTGTGATTTCATCTCTTGTATAAAGGAAACTTTCTATACTCTCTAGGTCAAAGCGGGGCACAGTCAGCTGAATTGCCTGCATTAGCAGATCGATTTGTTCCAGCGGCGTGTAGCGTCCATCTAAGCGTCCCAGAAGTACCCTTGAACGCAGGGCAAATTGCTGCGCAATTTGATCATCCGGATCTGCCAGCTTTTCAAATTGTGCAAGCTTCTCAAAGCCCTCCGGCACCTTTTCGGTCACATTGCAGGCAACAATTTCTTTCTGAAGAGCTTCCATCTCCAGTTCATTTTTACTCAGCAGAGCAAAATAGCGGTCATCCGGCAGGCCCAGACGCTGCAAAAGGGCATTGATCCGGTTGCGGCTGGGGGTCTGTTTCCCATTTTCCAGCCGGGAAAGAGTCATAGGCTCACAGATTCCATAGCAGAGCTGCTCCTGGGTCAAACCCAGATCCAGCCGCCGCTGCTTGACGTACTCGCCAAGAAAGACATTCTTCATCCCTAAACCCTCCTATAGAAGTAATATCTCTATTATTATAAAGGATGGCACAGCGGATTTCCAGTGAACGGTTCAACTTTTACTGAAAACTTATCGTTTTGTGTTATTTTCAAGTAACTCGGCACGATATGTTCAGAAGTGCGTCGTGCTGCTACAATATAGTCACAGCGATGAACCAAACATCCAGAGCTGAAAAAAGAAAGGAGAAACAGAAACTTTTTCCAATGAAGAGCTGGAAGAGATGAAGGCAAACGACGCGGTTGTTATCGTTAGCTGCGATGATGACAACGGGCACCGCCTCTACTGATCAGTGACGGTTTCCCAAGGAGCAAATGTTTGCTTCTTGGGATTTTTCTGTATAATGGAACCATGTTTTATGAATTGAAAAACGGAACGCTTGTGGAAACCAAAGACGCACAGGGGAATTTTGATCTGACACAGGTCCTTGGAAATAAATATTTAGAAGATGTTGATTCCGAAAAATGTGTTATTGTTGATACGTACAGCAATAGATGTTTCCTCATCTCAAAAGATCTCCTCCACCATGGTGTGAGCGAAGAAGTATACCACAAAATGCTGGATAGCGATGAAACCGACTCAAACAAGTCAAGCGAAGAAGTCACTTTCATCTTAACAATTACGTATAAATGCAACATGCACTGTACTTACTGCTATCAGCAAAACGATAAAACCTTGGAAAAGAAACTTATCAGTGATGAAACTCTGGATAAAATTTTAAGTATCATTGCACAGTATATGGAAGCAAATCCGAACAAGACCGTTCGACTGGGTTTATTTGGTGGCGAACCCTTGCTGATCGAGAATGAGAAAGTAATTGATAAAATTCTCCAATTTTGCAAAGAGCACAAAACCACTGTTCATATCACCACAAACGGAAGTTTCCTTTCGTATTATTTGAAGAAATTTATCATCAATCGTCGCTTCATCAGCGGTATTTATCCCACAATCGACAGTATGGCGTTAAATTATATGACGCGATACGATCTTGATCCGAGCCGGAACAATACAAATGAAACTTTCAAACTCCTGTGCTGTATTAAGACACTTCTGCATTACGGCATCCATGTGGACTTAGGAACCAATATCGATAGGCACAATCATAAAGAAATCTGGAATACACTGGATGACTTGAAGAAGTTACAGCTTTTGCAGGATAAAAACTTTGCGTGGACTATTGGTCGAGTAGATGATCGTTTGTATGAAACAAATTTCCCTGACATCATGATGGAAAGTGAGATTCTCGCTGAGCTTCAAAGCAAGCCTCTCCCGGACAATGTTCACGCGGCATTTTTAAAGACCTGCTATAACTTTGCCGACAAAATGGGCCTAAAGTTGAATTTGCGGGAGCATAAACAAACACATAGTTATTGTTGGAGCACTTCGTCATCCAGTAATGTTTTTTATGTTGATATGAATCTGAAAACATATCGTTGTACTTGCACAGTTGGTAGATCTAGGTACAGCCTTTTTGATTTTTCCTATGAAAATTTAACAAATTATCGGCCCGTCGCTGTAACCTGCAATTCTTATGCGGAGTGTAAGGATTGTAAAATCGGTGGCTTCTGCGGTGGCGGATGTCAGCTGTCCCACCAAATCGATTTCAAAAAGTGCTGTACATATGAAGAAGAAGTTTTTTCTCACTTCATGAAAACACTGTTTATTCCTTATATTAAATCCAAATATAACGAGGTGAATCAAAATGAACGCAAAGCTGAAAACAGATGCACTTGACCTTACCTCTCTGCTCAATGGGCTGGTGTTTTTCTCCCCAGTCTCTCTACTGGTACGAACCACTGCAGGAATCTCTCTCAGCCAATTCTTCATTTTGCAAGCAATTATGGCTACTATGGTCCTCCTCACAGAGATTCCTCTCGGAAAGCTGACCGATCGCATTGGCTATAAATCCACGTTGGTACTATACCAGATCGCGCTGCTCATTTCGAGAACCTGCCTCTTGCTGGCTCATGTAAGCTGCAATTATAGTCTGTTTATTTTACAGGCTATCCTCGAAGGCACAGCGGCTTCCTTTTCTTCTGGGACGCAGAGCGGCTATATTTATATTATGTTTTCAAAGGAACATTACGCTGAAAAATCTGCACATGTCGCCAATTATGGAACTGTCGGATTTTTTGCCAGTACCCTAGCTTATGCGGTCCTGTACACGCTGATTGGCATCAAGGGTCTGCTTCTGGCAACGATTGCCGCAAACCTTGTTGCTGTCTTTACCTCTTTAAAAATCCCCAAGGAAACAGTGCAGCCCAGAAGTGAAACGCGCCAAAAGAAAAACATTCCCTATCCGCAGTTGTTTCAGCAGAAAAAGATATGGATGCTTCTAATGATTTTGGCAGCTTTGAACATTGGCCGCATTCTGATCAATTTCTTCTATGCGGAGAAGCTGCAGTTGTGCGGGATCAATGAAACCTGGCTCGCCGCAATTATTATGGGTTATTCTGCAATTCAGTTGCTGTCCGAACGGATTCTCGCCCGTACCAAGCCTGAACACTATAATCAAATGATGGCACTGTTTTTCATTCTGAGTGGAATAGCCCTTGGTGTGTTGGGCTTGGTCAATGTGCCGGTTTGGACTATCCTATTTATGCTGATCCTTCCGCTTTTTTTGGATATTCCATCCTATCTGCTGGGAGAAGTCCAAAACAGCATTGTAGATGCTGCCGGCAGGGAAGACAATCGCGCCGAGCTGCTTTCCGTCTTCAACATGGGCGTCAATGTTACTGAAATTTTTTATCTGTTTGGCTCATCACTACTGGTGAGCGCCGGGTCAACGGCTTGTTTTGTCATCCTCGGTGCTTTTATGACCGTAGTTGGAATTGGCATCTGTCTTTCTGTGAAGAGCGCATGGTTGCTTTCACTTCAAGAAAAAAAGAACGGCAACTAATTTTAGTCTACAATATCAAGAGGGCTTATATATGATGTCTGGATACATCTCCGATTGCCTAGGAGAAAATTTCAGTTGTATTCAACCCAAGCCAATATTACCTCAAAAATTCAATTGGGATGTCTTCATGGCCACACTGATTCCTACTGAAGGGTGTAATTTTCAGTGTTCATACTGCCACAAAAACCACCCGGCAGCCAGTATGACTCGTGACACACTGGACCGAATTGAGGAGTATATAACTGCACAAGCGCCGCGCTATAAACAGGTCATACTTGCATGGTTTGGAGGTGAACCTACTCTTTGCAAAGACACTGTGCTGGAAGTGTCCAACATTGTGCAAAATCTGCAGAAACAGTATGGCTTTCACTATGCTGCCAATATGACCACCAATGGTTATCTGCTGAATGACAAGCTATTTCGGCAGTTCTATCAGGCAGGGATCACCAGCTATCAAATTACAATTGATGGTTGGAATCACGACAAGACTCGGCCCCATGTATCCGGCAAGGGAACCCTGCAGACCATCATTAACAATCTGGCCTCTCTTTCCAAGTTGCCGCCGGCAGAGTATTCCTTTCATATCACGCTGCGCCACAATATTCTGGCCGACGATGAGGACTACAGTTGGTATGATTATCTGTACCGTCTGTTTGGGCATGACAAACGCTTCGCCGTACTTGTTCGTGCTGTTGGTGACTGGGGTGGTGAAGGCGTCCACAGTCTATCCATCCTTCATCAGGATACAAAAGATGTGTTGGTAGCAAAACATGTTGCATATCTGGATAAGATCGGGATGTCGTGTCATAACCACAGAAACGGAGCCCTTGCACAGGTGTGCTACGCTTCCTATCCACATAGCATGGTATTCCGGGCCAATGGAAAAATTGGCAAATGCACTGTGGCGCTTGACCACCCGCAAAACCAGTTAGGTTGGGTTGATCCCGAAAAAGGTATTGTGATCGACCCGGAGGTTAACTGCCGGTGGAGCTTTTCTGATCTGAAGCCCGAGTGTCGTAGCTGCCGGAATGTTTTGCGCTGCATGAATATGCAGTGCAAAAAGTCTGAAATTATTGATGGAAAGACAGTTTGCCTCTATAGAAAATCAGAATGTGTGTAATCAGTTAACTAACGCAAAACGATATGTTTATTCCTCATCCTGTGTGCTACAATTTGAATCAGAAAGAGCAAAGCACACAATCCACTGTTCATAGAGACAGATGGAACGATCACCGAAGAGGTGGAAATCATGAAGTATTATCTCAAAAAGTGCTGGCCCACTGTTACAGCGGCCTCCATCTGTATGGTTGTTGCCTATGGTTTGCAGGTCTGCACCAGTCTGGTACAGATTCAGATCACCCAGGGACTGCTGGACGGTGATCTGCGGGCTTTCACCATTCGGATCATTCTTCTTCTGCTGACCTGGCTGGCCGTGGTCCTTTGCCTGATTGCAGAGACCTTCTTCCAGGGCCGGGCCGTGCGCCGGATGAACAACGCTCTGCGCCGGGATATGGCAGCGGGCCTGTTGCACAAGACCCATCAGGAGTATCATAAGCAGGAGAGCGGCGAGTACCTCTCCCAGTTTACCAACGACGTGAACCAGATTGAGCAGATGGCCTGGACTCCGTTTTTCACCATCATGGGTTCTGCGGCACAGGTGGTGTTCGGCATCGTTGCACTGGCATCCATTCATTGGCTGCTTCTGGTGATTTCTCTGGTCATCGCATTGGTTATGATCTTCGTTCCTCGTCTGTTCAGCCAACGGTTGGGAACCGTTGGCACAGCCTGTGCCGCCAGCCAGGCTGACAGCGTCAGTAAAATCAAGGATCTGCTGGCAGGTTACGATGTGCTTCGCTTCTTTGGCAAGGATGAACGGTTTACCAGCGGAGTCGATGCAGCCAGCGACAGCATGGAGCAGGCCAAGTACAAACTGACCATCAACAAGGACGGCATCGGCTGTGGTCTGGCCTATGTCAGCGCCGTCTGCCAAGTGGCCGTTGTCATCCTGCTGGGTGTCCTGATCCTCAATGATATGATTCCTCTGGCCACCTTTATGGGCACCGGTACCATCTGCGCCGGCGTGTATAATGGACTGAACCAGGTGTCCAAACTTGCAGTGTCCTTCTCGGCCAGCAAGCCCTATTTCGATAAGATTACCATCCATGCCGGCGAGGCGCAGCTTCCTGATTTCGGTCTGCCTACCCTGCAGGAAGGCATTACGGTCAAGGATGTCTCTTTCGGCTACGATGAAAAGAAGCCGATCCTGGTCCACATGAACGCGGAATTCAAGAAAGGCGGCAAATACGCCCTCACCGGTCCCTCCGGCTGCGGCAAGAGCACCCTGCTGAAGATTCTTCTGGGCTGGCTGCCCGGCTACCAGGGCAAGGTCCTTTATGACGAGAGAGACGTGCGGGATTACACGCCCGAGCAGCTCCAGCAGAAAATGAGCTACATCGAACAGAATGTGTTCCTGTTCAATACCACCATCCGTGAGAACATTACCCTGGGTGAGCACTTTACCGACGAGCAGATGGAAAAGGCACTGCGTGACAGCGCCCTGGCAGGCGACCTTGCCAATATGCCCAAGGGTCTGGATACGCCGGTGGGCGAGGAAGGCAACGCCCTCTCGGGCGGCCAGAAGCAGCGCGTGGCCATCGCCCGTGCTCTGATCCATAACCGCAGCATCCTGCTGGTGGATGAGGGCACCAGCGCCCTGGACCAGAAGAACGCCGACATCGTGGAGAAGAGCCTGCTGTCCAACCCTGACCTGACCCTGATCCTGATTAGCCATCACCTGAGCGACGAACGTAAAGCCCAGTTCGATCATGTGTACGAGTTGACGCCCGCATCTTCTATTGTCTGAAACCGGGAAGCAACGCAATAGCCGGAAGAATCCAAAGAAACCGTGCCGGGGTTTCGTGGCACACGACTTTGTTTGCAAAGTCTAGTGTGTTACACCTTGGTTCCGGCTGATGCGGAAAAGGGACTGCGAGAGGCTCCGGCAAGCACCTGTTCTGTGGCAGAAGGATGCGCGGATGGGCGTGGCAGTTGACGGTCTTTGCCCACCCAGCGCAGGCTTGCAGAGGAACCAATGGTGTACGTTCTCCCGTCCTGCCGCAGCAGCGTTTCTCCTATAAGGCGCAGAGCAAATAATCAACGTCTGTGCTTTCCCCGGTTGCCTGCAAGTGTCCCCGGTTTCAGCATTGCCGTTTTATAAAGAATCTTCTTTATCAGCTTTCTTTCATCCTCTGTCAGCTTATCGTAGTTGATGCCGATTGCCTTCAATGCTGTTCGGATCTTCTTTTCATCCGCAGACCCTTCAAGTTTCTGTGCATCCTCCAGTTCCTTCATCAGGTTGTCGATTATTGAACCATCCGAAGTGGTCTTGTCCTTGCGGTGTTCCGTCTTGATGTTCTTCAGGATAGCCACCAACTCGTCATACAAGACCCGACCAAAGTACTCATCTTCATCGATCTGCCCCAGCTTCAAGGTGCTCATGTATAGATCGTTTTCATCTGCTGCATACTTCTTTTTCAGCATTTGCCGGGTCGCTTCCAGACCAGCATTGAGGTTTTGAATGTTTGCGCTGACATATCCATCCACATAGATTTCCAGATCGGTCATGAACCGCCGGAAATTCTCATGCACAATCAGCTCACACAGCAGCCGATGATTGAATTTTCCATTCCTTAATACGTCCACTGCGCCATCGCTCAGATGCAAGTCCGAAAGGACTGCATCTGGGCGTTTTTTGTTTTCCGTCACACCCAGCAGGTAGTCGGTGGTCACGCCATAGAACTCAGCCAGCGTTGTCACCGCATAAATGCTGAGGTCGGTCACATCGTCGCTCTCATACTTCGACAGTGCCGATTTGGACAGACCCGTCTGCTCTGCCAGAGCTTCTAGCTTCAGATTCCGCTCCACACGCAGATCTTTGAGCCGTTCTCCCAGTGTCAGCTTGATGTTCATGGTCGCACCTCCGATGTTTTTTGCACAGTATACCACTTCCGGCGGTTCCTGTCCATAAGCGTGGAATTTTGCAGTTTCTGCACCTGTTTTCCGACATTATGGATATACGGCACAGCGGCCATTGCGGTGCTATCCTATAGACAGAAAGAAAACATATAACTCCCCAGCAGCGAACATATTAAGGGCTTCCCGCGAAAGCCCTCTGAAATATCTTTCATAACAGGACCTTGAGAACAGAATGACCGTCCGAACTGCCCAGACCGCCAAGACCTCCCATCGGGGGAGCGAGCGCCCTGCATGGGGCCGACACAGAGTCCAAAAAGATTTCCTGTCGGGAGGCAGCAAGGGAGACCGGCTTCACCGAAGTTCCCATTTGGGGAACACCGGTGATTTTGAACGTGGCAGGGATCAAATTGATCCGTGCCAGAGCCTTTGACCAAAGGAGAAATTTTGAGCTTTCTAAGTATCGAGGTCTTGAATGAACTCCATTTCTTTTCCTAAGCTAATCCATTTTTCCTGTATATATTGAAAAGGACTATTTGTGTCTGGAAATTTCATTAACAATCCTTCTAAAAAGGTCGCATAGTTTCTTCTCTGCGGCTTTAATGAACTGTGCATGATTCCGTGATTCATTCCAGAGTGCGGGTAAAAATAATAACGAATATCGATAAACCCTAATGCTGACAAATGCACCAGATATTCTTCAATCGCACAGCGGAGAAGATCTTCCTCGGGTGAAAATTTGACCTTTCCCTTCTTTTTCCAAATATAGACAAACTTTTGGTTCAACAGTCCTTCCCGACAGCCCGCAAAATAGCAATATATTCTCGCACTATTCACATCGTCATATTGCCATTGATAGAACACTTTTTCAAATAAAATCGTTTGCCAGATCCTCCGGTCACAATTAAACACAACCTCTCCAAAGACTGGGATATTCAAAAAGAAAGGTATCTCATCTGCCGTCTTAAACCTCAGATTGCAGATTCCCAGACGATTGATGCAATTCAGAACGGCAGTATCCGCCCCTTTGGTTTTAGCCTTGCAGCTCAAATAATACGGTTCATTCGTATGAAGCCGTTCTACTTCAATATCGATCTGTTCCCGACGCCTTTGTTGTTCCTGTTTCCAGATCTCCTGCGCTTCCTCTCGCTTTTTCCGTTCTTCCTGCTCCTTCAGTATCCTTATGCGATTTTGTTGAAATTCTTTTTCAAGTTCTCGGTTTCGCTCACAGAGTTTTTGGATTCCTTCGTTTTCGCTTGGATGATAGATCCACGTTTTGTTTTCAATGTTGTCTATTATCGCATTTTTCAGTTTTTTCTTAAAATCATTTATCGATTCTGTTTCTTCCGCTTTATAGTCTTTTATAAAATCAGCGATATTGATTTCTACTGTTGGCATCTGCGCCATTTTTATCTTGCTATATTTTTCTGCATCAACATAGTGCGTCACAGCAATCTCAATAAGGATATTTTTTCGCTCTCGAAAAATGCAAACATCGGGCTTGAATCCATCAAATGGCACTTCTGTTTTAGCATTTTGATAGTGAAGCTTAAACTTTTCTCCCAACAATAATGGCTCTTGCTGTTTATAGTCCTCCACATTGCGATCAGGATCATTTTGTTCCGATATCGTCACTGGGGGCAGCCAAATGTATTCACTCTTGCAAACGATTCCTTTTGCTATTTTATGAAGTCCACTTTCATTTGCTACATCTGCCAAACACGTCGTTCTTCCTTCTTCCGCCAAATGTGCAAAATGCGCCGTCCTTTTTCCTCGCCCCAATTTAGCAACCAACGGACGACCGCAACAGAGACAAATACACTCGCACGCCTTTCCTCTATCTTTTTCCACCATCTCAGAGATGTGTACCACTTGGCCAGATTCTTCCTTTAATGCGAAATAAATCATTCCGTTATGATCAAATTCCATATTCTGCACCTCTGCAACATTCCAAAGAAACCGTTTTTATCATTCTAACATACTTTTTCCTCTTGTCTATCAGTTGATATTACTTTTTGTAGGCATCGAGCCGCTTGTCCACCCCTGTCCGTAAAAAGTGCATTTTTTACGGAAGAAGTTCGTACAACCTGTACGGTCTGTACTTGTACGCACCCGTACGGCGAATTAAAGAAAATTAAGACGTGGTATCGTTTATATTTCAGATTTCCGTACACTGTACGAACCGTACAGGTTATTTGAAGTCCGTACAGATTTTTTGTACACCCCAAGAAGGAGCGTGATCTATGAAAGCCCAATACGGCATTTTAAGATTCAAAAAGTACAAGGGGCCAGCCATCAGCCCCATCGAAGCCCACAACGAGCGCACCAAGGAACAGTACGCCAGCAACCCGGATATCGACACGAGCCGGAGCCGCTACAACTTCCATCTGGTGCAGCCGCAGGGCAGGTACCGGGAAGAAGCCGACCGCATGATAGCCGCCGCCCACTGCCGTGTCCGCAAGGACAGCGTGCGGGTGGTGGAGGCGCTTGTCACCGCCAGCCCGGATTTTTTCAAAGGCAAGTCGCGCAGCGAAGTCAAGGCGTACTTTGAGTATGCCTTGAAATTCTTGGAGAGCAAACAAATTCCGGATACCTTTCTTTCTGCAGTCGTCCACATGGACGAGAAAACGCCCCACCTGCACCTCTGCTTCGTGCCGCTGACTTCCGATGGACGGCTGAGTGCCAAGGAGATCATCGGCAACCGCAAGAACCTTGTGAAGTGGCAGGACGAGTTCTGGCAGCACATGGTCAAGCAGTACCCGGAGCTGGAGCGGGGCGAAAGCGCCAGCCAGACCGGGCGGGAGCACATCCCGCCCCGCATCTTCAAGGAGATGACCCAACTGACCAAGCAGAAGGAGCAGTTGGATGCCCTGCTGGTAGGCATCAATCCCTTCAACGGCAAGAGCCGTGCGGCGGAGATCAGCAAGCTGCTGGACAGCTATATCCCCAATGTGGCACGGATGAAGGATCAGCTGCGGAAGTACAACGTAGCCTTCACCAGGACCGCCGCCGAAAACGAAAAGCTGAAAGAGAAAAACAAGACGCTCTCTGCCTCGCTGGACAAAGCGAAGGAAGGGAGCGTCTTGAAGCGTCTGGAGGATGCCAAGCTGCGGCAGGACTATGAAGCCGCCCTGAAAACGCTGGACAGCATCCCGCCGGAGGTCATTCGATTTTATGAGAACCGCACGCAGGAGCCTGTGGTGCGCCATGATAAGTAAGGAGAACTGCCTATGTGTAATAAAATGTACGAGAATGTGAAATCTTTGGATTATACGAAAAAGTCCTTGCAGTCGGACTCGAATCCGGCTACAATGGAGGTGGTCACTCGAACCAATGCCGTCAAGTCTCCGACCAACAGCCCTGAGACCACAAAGCTGGTGTACACGGTGAAGGAGGTCGCGCAGATGCTGGCCATCAGCCAGCGTGCCGCCTACAACCTGTGCAACAGCACCACCGAGTTCCGTGTCCTGCGGGCAGGCGGAAGCATCCGCATCCCGAAAGACAGCTTCGATGCGTGGCTCTACCGGGCAGCTTGATAAGGAGGCAAATCTATGGCATATATCACGAAACGCGGCAGCTCTTACAGTGTCCGCTACACCTATCAGGACGAGCACGGCAAGAGCTGCGACAAATGGGAAAGCTTTTCCACCAAGGAGGAGGCGGTCAAACGCCAGAAGCAGATCGAGCATGAGCTGGCGACCGGCAATTTCCTGATTCCGTCCTCGGTGACGGTGGCAGAGTTCCTGATGGACTGGCTGCCCAAGCAGTGCAGCAAGCACAAGTGGGCACCCAAGACCTACCAGTCCAATCTGGCGCTCATCCAGAACCTCATCATCCCTTATATCGGGGAGATGCAGATGCAGAAGCTGCGGCCCTACCACATCGAAGCCCTGTATGACACCCTGAGCAAGACTCCCTGCGGACAGTATGTGGGCGGCAAGCGGCGAGACCTCTCGCCCAAGCAGCAGAAGCGCACCCTCTCCGGCACTACCCTCCATGAGGTCCACCAGCTTCTGCACAATTCCTTTCTGCTGGCGGTGGAGTGGGGCATCCTCATCAAAAGCCCCGTCCCGGTGGAAGCGCCCAAAAAGACCACCCAAGAGCGCAGCATCTGGGAGGTGGAGGAGATGCGGGCAGCGCTGGACAGCATGGAGGACCCCATCCTGCATCTGGCGGTGCACCTGACGCTGGTGGGCGCGCTGCGAGAAGGGGAGGTGGCAGGTCTGACCCCGGAGGACATCGACTTTGATGCTGCCAACGGCATGGGCACCTTCACCGTCAACCGTTCCATGCAGCGGGTGCAGAAGGACACGCTGGCGCAGGTAGACAAGGGCTGCATCCTCCGCATCTTTCCGGACAAGCTGGAGGGCAGCAAGACCTCCCTCATCCTGAAAGACACCAAGACCGAAGCCTCCTGCCGCACCATCTTTATGACCGCCGCCCTGCGGGAGGAACTGAAGCAGTGGCTGGAACGGCTGAAACGGGAAGAAGCCCTCGACCCGGAGCGATACCGCAACAGTGGGATGCTGCTGCGACTGCCCAACGGTCTGGCGGTGGAGCCGGTGCTCATCCGCAAAAAGTTCCTCAAATGGCAGGATGCGCACCCGGAGTTCCCGCGCATCGTGTTCCACGGTCTGCGGCATTCCAGTGCCACCTACCAGTTGATGATCTCCGGCGGCGACATCAAGGCGGTGCAGGGGACCACAGGACACGCCAGTGCGGATATGCTGGTGAACACCTACGCCCATATCCAGCAGTCCTCCCGTGTGGAGCTGGGCAAGAAGTTTGAAAGCGGCTTCTATGCCAAGCCTGACGCCTCCAGCCCACAGGCTGTACCCGCCGCAGGCGAACCCACCATCTCCATGACGGCTCTTTTGGAATTGCTCAAGGATGCCGACCCGGAAATGAAGGCAAAGCTCCGCCTGGCCCTGCTCACCTGATGCAAAAAAGGGCACTGATTGCAATGCAATACAGCGCCCTACATAATCGGACACGGAAAACACCGACCGTGCAAAAACCGTGCAGAAACCGTGCAGCCATGGCTTACAAAACAAAAAAGCCATGAAATCTTTCGATTTCACGGCATTTTCTGGTGCGATGGAAGGGACTCGAACCCCCGGCCTACTGATTCGTAGTCAGTCACTCTATCCAGCTGAGCTACCAACGCATACGTTCCGTTCGGAACATGATGTATTTTATCACGAAGGAAGGGGTTTGTCAACAGCTTTTTTAAAATAATTTTATATTTTCTGAAAAAGAACGTCTTTTCTTTGATTTTACTGCGACTTTTCTGTAAATCTTCTGCCGTCCCGGCGCAAAAGGCGGCTTCTGTGGCCGCTTTTTGTCCGCCGGCCCGCCGGGCGGGGGATACGGCAGAGGCAGCACTCAGTCCTCCTGCGCCAGCTGACGGGCAATTTTTACACCGGTGGGGGTGGCGGCAAGACCGCCCTGACCGGTCTCGCGCAGGTCGGGGGAGAGCAGACTGCCCACGCGGCCCATGGCGTCGATGACCTCGTCGCAGGGGATAGCATAGTCCACCCCGGCCAGCGCCATATTGGCGCAGGAAACGGCGTTCACGGCACCCACTACGTTGCGCTTGACGCAGGGCACCTCCACCAGCCCGGCCACCGGGTCGCACACCAGTCCCAGCATATTCTTTAGCGCCATAGCGGCGCCCTGGGCAATGGCGTCGTTGTCGCCCCCTGCCAAATATACCAGGCCACCGGCGGCCATGGCGGCTGCGGAGCCGATCTCTGCCTGGCAGCCCCCTTGGGCGCCGCTGATGGAGGCGTTCTCGGCGATTACACTACCAATTCCGGCACTGACCAGCAGGGCACGCAGCAGTTTTCGGCGGGGCAGACCCTGTTGTTTCTGATAGGTGATGAGCACGGCTGGAATTACCCCGCAGCTGCCGGCAGTGGGGGCGGCTACAATGCGCTTCATACAGGCGTTGCTCTCTGCCACCTGCACCGCTGCGGCAATCACAGCGGACAGGTAGTCTCCCAACAGGGTATCGCCTTTTTGGTTATATTCCGCCAGCCGGGCGCCGTTTTGGCCGCCCATTTTGCCGGTGGTCACCGCTGCCGGGTCGTACTGGGTGATGGAGTCCTCCATGGCCTTTGCCATTTGGTCCATTTGGTCCAGCACGGCACTCTCCGGTAATTGGGTTTCCTTGGCCTGGGTGGTGAGCACCACCTGCCAAAAGGGGCATGCCCAGTCCCGGCAGCGGCGTAGGATCTCGTCTATTGAATGGTACGGCATGGCGTTTCCTCCAGACTCAGATAACTGACTTTTTTAATGCCCTCCAGGGCGCGAATGGCGGCAATGGTGGCGGCGGGTATCTCTTGGTCGCATTCGGCAATAAAGGCGGCTCGCTTGCCCCGCCCGGAGCGGTACAGCCGCATTTCCGCAATATTCACCTTTGCCTGTGCCAGTAAGGCACTGATTTTGGCCACCATGCCGGGCACGTCGGTGTTGCTGACAATCAGGGTGGGGTAGTCGCCGCTTACGTTGGCCTCCAGTCCGTCGATCTCTGCAATATTGATGATGGAGCCGCCAAGGGACTGGCCGATCAGATCCAGCACCTTGCCGCTTTCGCCCACCAAGTGCAGCTGCACGGAGTTAGGGTGGGCGTTCTTTAGCTTGGCCTGCTCCAGCCGAAAGGTCATGCCCCGGGCCTTGGCAACGGCAAAAGCCCGGGGGATCCGGGCGTCATCCGGGTGCATACCGCACAGCCCGGCGATCAGTGCCAGGGGCGTGCCGTGGCCGCTGCCGGTGAGCCAAAAGGAGCCGTACAGTCCCAGGGTGGCGTCCTTAACCGGCTCCCCCAGCAGTTGGCGGGAGATGTAGCCGATCCGCACTGCACCGGCGGTGTGAGAGCTGGACGGCCCCACCATCACCGGGCCTAAAATCTCAAAAATATTCATACACTTCTCCTCCCTTGCGGAGTAGATATAAAAACAGGCAACGGAGCTTTGTGCACCGTTGCCCTTTCTTATTATATCCGTCTTTGCCCCAACAGGCAAGCGCTTTTTTTATTCCTCCGTGTGCTTACGCTTGGCGGCGGTCAGCGCCAGCAGCGCAGCACCGCACAGCACTGCGCCGGTAGCAGCGCCGGTGTGGCCGGTGGAGGGGGATTTGGCCGTGTTCTTTTTGGCGGCGGACTTAATGGTGGTCTCTGCCTGTTTGGTGGTGGTTTCTTCCGTCGTAGTAGGCTGTGTGGGGTTCACCGGATCGGTGGGCGCCGCGGGGTCCGTAGGCTGTACCGGGTCGGTGGGACCTTCCGGGTCCGTAGGTGGCTGGGGATCAGTGGGGCCTTCCGGATCAGTGGGCGGCTCCGGATCGCCGGTCCCGGGCACGGTGAGGGTCACCGTTTGCAGGCTTTGGTTGTCGCCCAAGGGGCCGGGATCAAAGAGAAAACCGGCTTCTTCTAGTTGGGCGGCGGTGTAAAAGGCCTTGACCGTCAGGGTGACGGTGGTATCTGCCTTGGCGGGCATCACGGCGCCGGTGGCGGGGTCGATCACCTCCGGGTGGTCGCTGGTCCAGCCGGTAACAATGCCGTAGTAGCTAAAGTCGTCGTCGCCGGTAGGCAGGTTCACCGGTGCGGTCACCCGGTCGGCGGCGGTGTTGTCGCCCAGCAGGGTTTGCAGATCGGCAGCCTTTTTGGCAGCCGCGTCCAGTCGCTCCTGGCGGCTGTAGGTGTGCATGGGCACCAGCACGGTCACTTCGCTCTCCTTCGTGCTTTGCAGGCAGGTGAGGGTCACGGAGACGGTCAGCTCTGCGCCGGTCTCGTCAAAGTTCAGCATATCCTCGGTAACGGCTTCGTAGTGGATTTTGCCGTTCTTGTCGATCACGGTGTAGTCCTCGTCCCACTCGTCGTTCTCTACCTTGTCCACCGTAACGGTAATGGGGTAGTCGGACTTCACTTTCTTGGCCAGGTACGCTTCAATGGCGCTCTGCACATTTACATCCTGATAATCGGAGTCAATGTCTGCATAGTGGCCAAAGTCCGGGTCGCTGTGCACGCCGCTGTACTCGGTCATCGCCAGCCCGTCGCCGGAGACGCTAAATAGTGCATTATCCGCGTTGGTCAGAATTTTATCTGTCGGGCTTTCCAGCTTAACGGTGATCACATAGTTGTTGTTCTTCAGCGATGTATCGGTGGCGTTAAAGGTCTTGCTGACGGTGGTATAGCCCTCGGCGCTGACGGTGTAGCGGTACTGACCGAAGATGATGGTGTAGTACCCCTGTTCGTCCGGCAGGATCGGGTCGCCGTAGGCGCCGGAGTAGCCGTTTTTGTACAGCGCCACCGTGGCGTTCTGCGGGGTGGTGTTGAACCGCACCTTGTACTGGGTGTAGACCAGCTGCACCGGGATCTGGCGGCTTTCGCCGGCCGTGACGGTAAAGCTGCCGCTGGCGGTCTGGCTGCCGCTTTGGTAAGTGGCGGTGTAAGTGTAGTCACCGGCGGGCAGCAGGTAGTCGTAGGTGTCGTAGCCGTACTCGTCCTGTTGGCAGGGCATGGCCTTGCCGTCCTTATCCAGCACCTTCAGGGTGGCGTAGTCGGTGGCCTTGCCGGTGGCCAGGGTCACGGTAAAGGACACCTGGGTCTGGTCGTCCTGGGCTGCCGGGGTGTAGATGGCGCTGCCCAGGCAAAGCAGCAGGGCCAGCAGGCAGCAAAGGCTGCGGGTGATTTGTTTTTTCATTTTTCTCCTCCTTTTGCGGCACAAAAAAGCCGTGCCGATCTGGCGGCACGGATAGTATGGGTACGCAAAAAGAGCCTTAGAATGATCCCGTTCTAAAGCAAAACTGCACTTCCAACCTAAAGCACCGCAAACAACAGCTCGTGCGCGGCAGGTCTCCTGACTTATGCTTCATTCGCAAAAGCGGCCTTCTCACTCCCGGGGGAGCAATGGCTGCCGTTACCCAAACGGCGGTGCTTTCTTGTCGGCAAATACAGTAGAGGTTCGGGCTGCTCCGGATTCCCACCGGATTCCCTTTTCAGCCTTTGGCGGGGCGCGCAAAGGCACCAAACGCACGCTAAATTGTCTTTATGAGTATAGCATTTGGCGCCGGGCGTGTCAATGCTAATCTACCGGTGTTTCCCAGTGGCGGGCAGCGTGGGCGTCAAAGCACATTTCCACCTGTTCCCAGTTGTTCTTTTCCTCCGCTAGGGGCGGCAGGGCGGTGCGGTCAAAGTAAGCGCTGCCCACGGTCTCTATATTTTCCTGAAAGGCACCGGACAGCACCGTGCAATGGAGAAAAATCTTGCACACCTTGTAGGCGTAGATCGGCTTTTTGTGCTTCTCCCGATCCTGTATGGCGATCACCCGGTCTACTTTGACTTGCAGTCCCGCCTCCTCCAGCACTTCCTTGGCGGCGTTCTCCGTCACAGAGAC
>OGJH01001658.1_pt1 | contig 17689 bp, 18 predicted proteins | sample 1572021 | NCBI WGS metagenome assembly OGJH01 (sample SAMEA2582098, study PRJEB24529) | metagenome | biome: Human gut stool | place: China | collected 2011
AGTTATCAGGAACCTCTACCTGATATCCGTCCTTAATCTCCTGCTTGAACATACCATACTTATATCTGATACCACATCCGTAAGCTGGATATTCAAGAGTTGCAAGTGAATCAAGGAAACATGCTGCAAGTCTTCCAAGTCCACCATTACCAAGTGCTGCATCTGGCTCCTGATCCTCGATAACATTAATATCAAGTCCAAGCTCCTCAAGTGCTTCTTTTATCTCGTTATACTTAGTAAGGTTAATCATGTTATTACCAAGTGCACGTCCCATAAGGAACTCCATAGACATATAATATACAATCTTAGGATCTTCCTTGTCATATGTCTTATGTGTAGCTATCCACTTATCTATGATAAGATCCTTAACTGCATACGCAACTGACTGGAACACCTGCTGCTTATCTGCCTCATCAATATTCTTTCTATAAAGAGATTTACAATTACTTACAACTTTTTTCTTGAATTCTTCCTTGCTAAAAGATGCTTCTGTACCTGTCACCATGTATTCTTCTCCTCCTTAATATATAGATATACCACAAATGTATATCATTATTCCTGATTTAACTAATCGTGTCTGATTTAATTAACATTATTCACAAAGCACGTTACACGATGGTTAAATTATACACGATTCGCACCCTTATTGCAATTTAATAAAATTAATTGATCATTATTCGTAAATTGTAAAATGTATTTGTGATAAGGAAGTAGCAAATTTCTTTATTGCAAATACATTTTTTTATTTACAAGGGAGTTAATAATAATATGCGAAAAATGTTTTTAAAAAGAGATTGGAAAAATATTAAAGATGTATTTCTTGATAACAACGAAGTACTTTTAAATGACAATTACAAGGATTTTAAAATTGAACTTGTTTATAGTCCTGCTGTTGATGTTCCTTTTACATTTGGTAATGAAGTTTTTCTTCGTATTACTGACAGTTTAAATAATGTATATGAATATGATGTTGTATTTACTTCTGATTATGAATATATGTACAACTTAATTTCTGATAAATTCACTCAATTTGAATGTGACTATATAGAGAATAATGCAAAGACAGTATTGCAGATTAAGGAAGAATTACATAAACAAGAACTTGAAAAGCAGCAGAAAAAAGAAGAAAAACATCTTGATGAATTTAATAATTATATCGCTACTGGCGATATTAACTTTTTAGCAGATTGTAAAGAGTACTGGCAAGAAAAGAAAAATCTTGCTAACACTTTAAAGAATTATCTTTTATGTGAAGTAAATGCTTGTGCGACAAGTCAGTTAAAAATTGCTTTTGTGCTTAAGGTCGTATATGATAAGGAACTTTATCGCGTTGATGATTACAAGAATATATATGATTATGCATATGACAATTTTAACATAGCGCGCGGCACTGTTTCTAACTGGCTTAAAGTTGTTGATAATTTTGGAGTATTAAATAACGAAACTGGCTTTTATTCTTTAGACGATAGATTAAAGAATTTTAGCATAACACAATTAATTCTTGTTCGCGGCTTAACTATTGAACAAATAGAACAAAATAATATTACATCTGATATGACAACTCGTGATATTAAGAAGATTGTTGCGGATGAATTGAAACTAAAAAAGATTGCTAGTACTGTAACAACTGATACAGTTAGTGACATTCCCGAAAATCCCGAAGATATTGAAGAATTATACGCGGATTGTGATAAAGCTGATGTTATTACAGATAGCAACAATCAAGCTAATAACTATGATGTTCATTCGTTCATTAATCCGCCAGTTAGTAACGATTCTGATAATAATGTATCTGCTGATAATATCGAAAAACCAACGGCAGTTATTGATATTCAGGGCGGTTTAACATTATCTGATGAACAAGTTAAATATTTGAATGAATTATTTAAGAGTTACAAAGACAAAGACATAAAATTGATGATTTATGTTGATTAAAATAGTTAATATCTCAATGCCGCTTATTAAGGCAAGTAAGCGGCAAAGGGTTATTAAAGTCCGTTCGATACGAACGCACTATATATAATATCATATTTAATTTAAGGAAGGGCGCGAAGTCGCGCAAAGGTAAAAGGAAATGGATGTAAGACAGATTTTAGTTGTAAAGGTATACAGAAAGAAAGAACCGCAGGAAATTAGAGACAGACAGACAAGCCGCGTTACTGGTGTATATTATCCAGTTATTCTCGACGATGGCGATAATACTATAGATATGACAGTTCCCGAAGATGTTTATAACATTATTAAGGAAGATTCGATATATGCGTTTACTACTCGTTTTGATGACAGATTCAGACGTGAAAATCAGATACCGAAACCAAAAATCGACGGCATTATGTTTGAACTTCCTAACAACTGGCGCGGCGATTTCTTAAGCAAGTTTAATGAGTTAGTATCGCCTAATGTGTATGGTAATAAGTCCGCAGATAAAGCGGCGGCAACTGCTAGCAAGTAGTTAATTAATCGGTTTAAGCTGTTCCCTTGTACAGTTTAAATATATATATCACATATGCAAGTATCGCATAGCTTGTATATCTGATTATGAGATATTCGCACTGTATCTCAATATGTCTATGTGTATATGTAGCAAGTGTATATTAATATATGCACTTGCTATCACATAGAAAAGTTCAATCGAACGAACTTTTAGAACTTAAGCGAATACAATGTGTTTAAGTTCTGATTTAATATATCAAGTTTTTCTTTATCTCCCTAAAATAAAGATGTTCCCACTCTTGATATATTAAATTAGCATTTAAGCACATATACAAGGGTTTAAATCTAAAATTTTAACAAGGGAGTGAAAAACAATGCTACAAACTGCAACTAAAATTGTTATTGGCGCGGCTGTGATTATGTGGACTATCATTATATTAGTATTCTTAATTGTGACTATTTACAATAAAGCCACTGGGCGCGGCTTAAAGAATTCGGGTGCTAATACAACGCAAGATTTACACATTCAATCACATAACATCAATTATGAAGATGTACGCGCCGCAGATGTTAAAAATATTATCAATTCAGATAATAAAACAACTGATAATAATGCTAATAAATCGGCTAAAAGTAACTTATGCTTGTAGGCTTTTAGCAAAAGCACGACATTAATTATTATGCCAATAGTGACAGCTCGCGCCGCCACTTGCGGCAAGAGTGGCACGCACTACCGCATAGCACCTACATAGCGTATATTGTGGTGTACATTGTCAAGGGTGCTATAATTACCGCTTGCATAACAACGCGATAGTGTTCGCCACTGTTCAAGATTGGCGGCGAATGTGTTCAACTGCCAATACTGTTAATTCGCTTAATTAACATTATTCGTTGCGTTGTGGGGTCCTATGTTCGGGATTTCCTCGTTATGTAGTGGGGCGCTCCGTGGAAACTTATCCCACAAAAGATATTTAATGATGTTTAGCGGCTTTGTGAAGTGTAAAGGGGTATCTAATGAAGTCAAAGAAAACTTTGCAAATACTAATTATTACAATGCTTGTCGCTCTTCTATTTATTAACATATTTACATTTAAAAATGTATCTTATGTTAGGGCAGAAAGCGCAACAACGGCAACAACAACGACAACAACGGATATATCTAACAATGTTGATATATCAGATATTGATAATACAACAATTCAAGAATATTTAAAGCAAATTAATACTAATCTAAGTTATATGATGATAATACAGATAATTTCATTAGGTGCATTTCTTGGATATGTTGCAATAGATAGATTAAGGTGATTAATATGTCAATTAATGATTTAACCGATTTAATAACACAATACATATCAATCGGCTTTAGTATGTCTGTAATACTATCATTCGCCGCGTGGTCTATTATGAAAGTTTGGCGAATATTTACAGACATAGCAAAATAAGGTATTAACCCAATAGGGATAATTAATACAATTTTTAGAAAGGAGATATACAACTATGGAAGACGTTGTATCAAGTGCAGTTATGGACGCAGGAATTAAGACAGCTATTACTACAGCTTGTCAGACAGCAGTGGACACATGCAAGGATGGTATTGTTGCCGTTCTTCCTATTGGTCTTGGGCTTATGGCTATTACAATGGGCATAAGAATTTCAGTAGGATTTTTCCGTTCACTTGCTAGCTAATATTAAGCTGTTAGCTACTAACAAGGCATACTGTTACAGTATGCCGTTGACAATATAAGAGTGCATTAACATATATAACAAGGGGGTGCAAAGTTGGGATATTTACTATTAATATTATTCTTCTTAACTTGGCGAAATAGCGTACAGATAAGAAAAGCCGTTAATTATTCCACATATGGAACGACAAGAAATCCGCGCAACCTTATTCGCCGTATGTTTATTAAATTAGCAGATATACGGCTCGAAGAAAGCGAAAAGAAAAAACAGCAGAAAGCGGAAAAAACAGATAAAGACAATGTAAATAATAATACAGATGTTGCAAGTTCTTAATATTGCCACACTTTATATTATATAATTATGATTAATATACGTTTATTAATATTCATTATTTATTTGCTTTGCTTGCTCTGCTAGTTGTATTAAATCATTAAGTATTCTATAAGGGGGTGAAAAATAATGTACAACGGCTTTATCAACGCAGACTTAATATTAAGATGTTTGGGTTATGAACGCGGTTTGTCAGACTTAAAACAATTCAGATTATCTGTATCAAGTCCCGACGACGTAACAAGAACATTTCAAGACGACATGCAATGTATAGAATATCTAATATCAGATACACGCGATAATGTTGTAATCGGTAACATCATCATCATAGATGAACAGCGTTTCTACTTCTGTAGACATACTGTTAACTTAAATCTAAAGTTCACTATTTTAGATAATGTATACATTGAATTAGATAGAAAGCGGCTTGTCGCTATGATACAAAGTTCGTTCGATTGAACGCAACAAAAAATGTAAAATAAAATCCGCTTATATGCTTGTGCTATATCTTGCCTTGTAGTACAATAGTCAAGTAAGGGGGTGTATATATTGGTATATTTGAATAGTTCGGGGCGGTTGTTTGGTATTGATTATCAACTTTTATTTGATGGTTTCATTACTATATTAAACTTTGTTCTTATGATTATTGTTATTATTTTACCGATATTTTTAATTTGTTTTGTGGTTTACAAATTTGTTAAATATCTTAATGTAAAGACAGAATATTATAAAAAACATATGGATGATAGGCAAGAATAACTTGCCTATCTTTTTTATTATGGGGGTATATATGAAATATAGAATTGTATCTTTTTTATTAATATTTTTGATATTATTTATGTCTATCTTTAATTCGTTTACTTATGTATATGCTACAGATAATTATGGCTATACATATGAACAAGCTACCGAAATTGTAAGTAAACACGGCATAATTTATTCTAACGATAATACTCCTATGTTTATATATTCTTCTGCAACTGGCAAGTGGTCTGCATCTCGTTTTTTTTGGACGGAAACTTATACAGATAAAGAATTGATTGATATTCTTTCTTCTGATAATGTTGTACAATACGCAGTTACTAAAGCAAAGTACGAAGGAATGTCGGGGCAATTATGTAAAGCGCTTGGTTATGCGTCTAAAGGTGTATCTGATTTTGTAACTGGTTTAATATCTAAAGACAATACTCAATTTTCTCAATCTTTATATGATGACGACAACGGCTTAACAATATTATCAGATTCTGTTGATAAGTTGAGAAAACAACTTAAGGAACAATATTATAATAGCATTGGTTTGAAATATTATGATAGTATTGGTACTCCTCAAGAAAGGCTTCAGAATGTATTTTCAAAATATTTTAAATATCAAGAAGATTTTGTTTCTAATTATAATTATTTATCTGATTGTAAATACTTTTTTTATTATTCCAATGACCAGTATGGTTGGGCTCTAACTTTAAATAATTCTGATAATATAAGTTATTTTTATATGGGTCAAGGTCAATATAATATGCCTTTGTATGCTGTTGATAATGAATTAAATGTTGTTGATTATTCTTTTACAGCTATGTATTCTCCTTTTGATAATGGTTATCAAAACGAAGATTATAAATGGGGAAATTTGAGTATGTATAATACTTTTTCATATTTTACTATTCCGTTTACTTATGAATCTTCTCATGGTACTGCTAGCGGCTCAGATGCTTTTCGTTTTTCATCTTACGATAAAAAACCTTTTTATTATTTTAAATCTTATGAAGCCCTTTATAATTATGTGCATGGTTCGCAGACTGCTTATGTATCTAGTAAGATTGAAGAAACTGGAAAAAATATACAAATATCTGTAGATGATATGAATACAAATATATCTGACAAGATGGATGAACTTATTGACAGTATTAATAATAAAAAAGATGGAATGTCTTCGGATGAATTGCAAAATGCTATTGATAAAGGGCTTGAAAGCATTAGTGGCAAGATAGATGATATTGGCAACAATACAGAACAAACAAATAATAAATTAGATGATTTAATATCTATTATGCGCGAACAAAATGTAATATTATCTGATATTCTTGGAGTAACTAATAAAATCGCTGATAGTGTATCTGATGATAAACAAGATAAGAATTATACAATTAATGATATAATTCCACATTTTAACAAGTGCTTTGCGGCTGTTAAAAATATGGTCTTATTCGGTACAAGTTCTTTTGATGATACTGGTACACGAACCGTTATGAGTGTCGATAATGATGTTGGTATTGCTGTTTATGCTGATGATGTTGAAGATAATGTAAAAGATTATCATAACGGCATACTCGGGAAGTTCCCTTTTTCCGTTCCTTATCAGTTATATGAATGGTTGCAAGTATTACAATGTGAACCTAAAACACCCGAATTTAAGTACAATTATGGTTATCTTGTAGGTATGAAAGATAGCGAAGATACAATTATACAATTTGATTTATCTAATTATGATGATTGGGCTAATGTTTCAAGAAGTTTCTTAAAATTATCGTTCACTCTTGCGCTTGCGGTTGGTGTTTATAGAAAGTTTAAGGGGGAAATATAATATATGGGAAGTTTAACAGCTAGTGCATTAATCGGCTTATTAGTTGCCGCATTAATCAGTTTTTTAACAAATATTACATTGACAGTTATACAGATTGGTCTTGCTGTTCAAGCCTTTTTACCTACAGATGTATTTTACGGCTTATTTGATGTAGTAAATGAACCTTTATATCAATATCTCCCCTATGTGAATTGGTTTGTTCCGCTTGATTATGCCGTCCTGCTTATCGGTACTTGGGTTGATGTTTACGCAACTTATATAATGTATACATATTTTAGAAAGATATTATCTTCACTGTTTGGAAATGTTTCCAACCCTATTAAAATTATATCTAATTTATTAATGAATTAAAGTTCGTTCGATTGAACGCACTAAGAAAGATGTGAATATATGGCAATAGACTTTTATACTGGCGTGCCAGGGTCGGGGAAGTCCTATCACGCGGCACAAAAAATATATAACGCTATACGTAGCGGTAAAACTGTTATAGGAAATATAGAAATAAATATAGATAACATTCCCCCTAAAAATAATAAACCTAAGGGGCAATACATTTATATTAATAATAGTGAATGGCTTAATAATTCTATACAACAATATAGACTTAATACAAATGGAACATACTCTTCTAGCCTTGTAGAACCTAAAGACATCTTTAGCTATCTACAAGGCTTAAAGGGGTTCGCCTATAATTTTCACGCAAGAAATAAAGATGGTACTTTTAAGTTATTCCAAACGCTTATTATATTAGACGAATGTCAAGAATTGTTTAATTCGCGTACTTGGAATAGAAAAGATAGGCTTGCTTGGTGTGCTTTCTTCCGCTTGCATAGAAAATTAGGCTATGATTGTATATTAATTTCCCAAGATGACAAGTGCATTGATAAGCAGATTCGCGCTGTTTTGGAAACTGAATACTTACATCGAAATGTAAGTAAATATAAGCTGTTTGGTAAATTATTAGCGGCTCCGTTTGGCGGCAATCTGTTTTTATGTGTAAAAAGAATGTATGGATATAGTAAGAAAGATTCTAAAATTAGATCTAATTTCATCTTTGGCAGTAATAAATATTTTAAAATTTATGATACTACGCAGTTATATTGATTGGTATACGTGGAACTTGTGGAACGTTAACAATCAATATAACGGCATTGGCATTAAAAATATATAATATATTATACGCGCACACGCACGCGCGTACTTGATATTATATACACTTAAGCGTCACGAAAAAATTTAGGGGAGATAAAGAAAAGTGGGTGCATACAATGTTAAAGAAATTAAGTTTTTAAATCAAACACAAATTAAGGTTTACAACAAACCAATTGAATTTGATAATAAAAAAGTTCGTGCGAACGAACGCAAAAAAGAAAACAAGGAACGAACACAACAAGCTATTGATTTATCAATACGTCAATCAATGAACCGCACAAAAAATTCTATCTGGCAGATTGCTTTGAGTAACAAGTGGGATTATTTTGTTACTTTTACATTCAATCCGAAACTTGTTAAATCAAACGATTATAACGAAGTTAGCTTTTATATGTCTAATTGGTTAGATAACGCGCGCCGCAGATGTTCGCCCGATATGAAATATCTTATTGTTCCCGAATATCATAAAGACAAACAAAAGTTTCATTTTCACGCGCTAATGTCTAATATTAACGGCATAACATTAGTTGATAGCGGCTATCGTTCTAATAACAAGATAATTTTTAACATTGCTAATTATCATCTTGGGTTTACAACTGCAATTCCGATAGATATTGATAAGGAAGGGCAAAATAAAATTTGCGGTTATATGCTTAAGTATATAACTAAAGATTTAATTAATTTATCACAAGGTAAGCGCCGTTACTGGTACTCTATTAAGAACTGCGACAAGCCGCAGATTGACAATTATATTGTAGAATGCGAACAATTAAGCGGTTTTATTGAGTGCTTAGAGAATGATATGAATTATCGAAAAAAAATTGATATGCCTTTTTCTGATAATGAATTAAGGATATACAATTTTGAGACTTAATAAACTTATATGAATAACTTACAAGGGGGTTAGTCTTATGAGTAAATATTTTACAGATAGAGAACGCTATCAACTTGAATATATGTATAATAAACAACATTTATCGCAACGTGAGATAGCGCGACAATTACATAAGCATTATAACACTATATACAATGAGATTAAGCGCGGCACTACTACACTATTAAACAGTGATTTAACTGAAAGACAACAATATTGTGCTGATGTTGCAATTAACAAATATAAATATAATTGTACTGCAAAGGGCGCGCCGCTTAAGATTAATAATGATTATGAATATAAATCATTCATAGAAAGTCAGATAAAGAACAATCATTATTCTTTCTATTCTGCTAATGAACTGTCAAAGAATGAAAACTTTAATACAAGAGTATGTTTATCAACTCTGTACAATTATTTTCATTCTAATATTTTTGATATTAGGCAAAGTGAGATGCCTGTTAAACGAATACGCAGAAAGCAATATAAAAAGCAAGCTAAGAAAATATATCAGTTTGGAAAGCGCTCTATTGAAGAACGTGTAGATATTTCAAGCCGTGACAATTACGGCGATTTTGAAATGGATACAGTGCAAGGAAAGCAAGGCACGAAAACTTGTTTACTTGTTCTTACAGAACGCAAGACAAGAGAAGAAATAATTTATAAGTTAGATAACAAAAAGTGTTCTTCTGTATGGTCTGTATTAGAAAGCGTTTGGGATGATTTTAAGAATAAGATTAAAACTATCACTTGCGATAATGGTGTTGAGTTTTCAACTAATTATGAATTTAAAAATAAAGAGTTAGAAAAGTTCGTGCGAACGAACTTATATTATTGTCATCCTTACGCAAGTTGTGAACGCGGTAGCAACGAAAACGCTAACAAACTTATAAGGCGCTTTATACCTAAGTCGCAAGATATAAGCGTATATACAGACGAATATATTAAGCATATACAAGACTTAATAAACAATATGCCGCGTAAGTTGTTCGGCGGCTTGTCATCATATCAGTATATGAAATCTATAGAATGTGAGGTATTACAACAATGAACAGTATTTTAATAACTTCATTAAGGCATATAAAAGATTATATCCTACACTTTGTATGTTTATTTCATACTAAAAATAATATAGTCTGTTATATGCCTTGTTGCTATGCAAAAGAATGTGATTTATCTTGTAAATTCAACAGAAAATAGTTCGGATTGTATTTTTTTAAGAACATCACATTTTTCTATTGCAATTTACATAATTGATCATTATTATTCAAGATAATAAAGATATGCTTGTTCTGGCAGTGGTGCACTCTGTAAATTCCCTTTACCACATCCAGCTATTGCAATCAAACTAACAGCTAATAACATCATCTTTTTTCTTTTCATTCATACCACCTCCATTCTTTTAATATAAATCATTTATATGCAACATAATCTTCTATAACAATTTTTATAGTTCTTATTAATTTCCGTATATTCATCCTTAATAATATTTCAATACAATTGGCGTGAACTGTCATTTTTTGGCGTGAATTGTGTATCAGATCATCTATCTCTATTTACTAAAAAACGAGGAGAAAATACGCATAACTGCGATTTTCTCCTCGTCTTTACATATTATAAATTATTAAGATACTGTTTTAGTTCTTCTCAACCGCAAGCACAACCTTCTCACCATTGATATCCCAATCCTTAGTGAATCCTGCTGTCTTACCTGTTTCAATAGTATTTGCAAGAACAACACTCTTAATCTGCTCTGCATTCTTAACCATAAGGTCTGCTAACTTGTCATTACCATCTACATATACAGTAATCTTATCCATAACCTCAAATCCTGCATCCTTACGCATTGTCTGGATCTTACTTACGATTTCTCTTACGAAACCTTCTTCAATAAGCTCTGGTGTAAGGTTAGTATCCATAACAACTGTGATACCCTTGTCAGAGCTTGCTACAAAGCCTTCCTTCTGAGTCATCTCAATAAGAACATCATCCTTCTCAAGAACGATATCTTCACCATCAGCATTGATTGTAAATGAACCCTTAGTATTAAGCTCGTCCATAGTTGCATTGCCATCAAGTGTTGAAAGCGCAGTTCTTATAGCATTAAGATGCTTGCCATACTTTGGTCCAAGTGTCTTTAACTGTGGCTTGAATGAATATGAAGTAAATGCTCTTACATCATCTGTGTACTCAACTTCCTTAACATTAAGCTCATCTGCTATGATAGCTGTAAAGTATTCGTTTAACTTCCAGTCAGCCTTGATGTACAGCTTGCCGATTGGCTGTCTGTTCTTGATGTTAGTTGAGTTACGGCATGCTCTTCCGATAACAACAGCATTTAATACATCTTCCATGTTATCTTCAAGTTCCTTGTCAATCCATTCTTCCTTAACTTCTGGGAAGTCGCAGAGGTGGATACTGATAGGAGCTGTCTTATCTATGCTGCATACAAGGTTTCTGTAAATGCTTTCTGTCATGAAAGGAATCATAGGTGCTGCTACCTTGCAAAGTGTTACAAGTGTTGTGTAAAGAGTCATATAAGCATTAATCTTATCCTGCTCCATACCCTTTGCCCAGAATCTTTCACGGCATCTTCTTACATACCAGTTAGAAAGCTCATCTACAAAGTCCTCAAGTGCTCTTGCTGTTTCTGTAATCTTGTAGTTGGCAAGATTATTATCAACAGTCTTAACAAGAGTATTAAGCTTTGAAAGAATCCATTTATCCATAACAGGAAGCTTATCATACTCAAGTGTGTACTTAGTAGCATCAAAATCATCTATGTTAGCATAAAGTACAAAGAATGCATATGTGTTCCAGATAGTTCCCATAAACTTTCTCTGACCTTCTGTAACAGCCTTGTCATGGAATCTGTTAGGAAGCCATGGTGCTGAATTCTCATAGAAGTACCAGCGGATAGCATCTGCACCGTGCTTCTTTAATGCATCAAACGGATCTACAGCATTTCCCTTTGACTTACTCATCTTCTGTCCATCTGCATCCTGAACGTGACCAAGTACGATAACATTTTCATAAGGTGCTTTATTGAAAAGAAGTGTTGATATAGCAAGAAGTGAGTAGAACCAGCCTCTTGTCTGGTCAACGGCTTCTGAAATGAACTTAGCAGGGAACTGCTGTTCAAACACTTCCTTATTCTCAAATGGATAGTGGTGCTGTGCAAATGGCATTGAACCTGAGTCGAACCAGCAGTCGATAACTTCTGGAACTCTCTTCATCTTACCCTTACATTTAGGACAAGTACAAGTAACAGCATCAATATATGGTCTGTGAAGCTCGATATCATCTGGACAGTTATCAGAATGTTCCTTTAATTCTGCCTTGCTTCCGATAGATAACATTTCTCCACAATCATCACATACCCAGATATTAAGAGGAGTACCCCAGTATCTGTTACGTGAAATTCCCCAGTCCTGAACATTTTCAAGCCATGCACCAAAACGTCCAGTTCCGATAGTTTCCGGAATCCAGTTGATTGTCTTGTTGTTAGCTATTAAGTTAGCCTTAACTTCTGGATCACTCATCTTGATAAACCAAGACTCTCTTGCATAGTAGATAAGTGGTGTATCACATCTCCAGCAGAATGGATAATCATGCTCAAACTTAGGAGCATCGAATAACTTGCCTTCCTTATCAAGATCCTTAAGAACCTCTGGGTCTGCCTTCTTAACGAAAAGTCCTGCATATGGTGTTTCCTTTGTAAGTTCACCCTTACCATCTACAAACTGTACGAATGGAAGGTCATACTTACGTCCAACCTTGGCATCATCTTCACCAAATGCTGGTGCTATATGAACGATACCAGTACCATCTGACATAGTTACATAGTCATCACATGTAACAAAATGTCCCTTCTTGTGCTGCTTAGCTGCAACATCTGCCGCACACTGGTATAATGGCTCATATTCTTTATATTCAAGGTCTTTACCCTTGTAAGTTTCTAATACTTCGTAGTCAACGCCTGCGCCGCTTCCAGCTTCCTTGCCTTCTTCGATAACATTTCCGCCTACTGTCTGGCCTGCCTTAACTGCAAGTCCACCAAGTACCTTATCAAGAAGTGCTTCTGCCATATAGTAAGTATAGCCGTCTGCTGCCTTAACCTTTACATATGTTTCTTCTGGGTTCACGCAGAGTGCAACGTTAGATGGAAGTGTCCAAGGTGTTGTTGTCCATGCAAGGAAATATGCATCTTCGCCTACACACTTGAAACGTACTACTGCTGAACGCTCTTTAACAGCCTTGTAGCCCTGTGCTACTTCGTGTGATGAAAGTGGTGTTCCACAACGTGGGCAGTAAGGAACAATCTTAAAGCCCTTATATAAAAGACCCTTATCCCATATCTGCTTTAAAGCCCACCATTCAGACTCGATGAAGTTATCATCATATGTGATGTATGGATTATCCATATCAGCCCAGAAACCAACTGTAGATGAGAAATCTTCCCACATACCCTTGTATTTCCATACGCTTTCCTTACATTTCTTGATGAATGGCTCAAGACCATACTCTTCAATCTGTTCCTTGCCATCAAGACCTAATTCCTTCTCAAGCTCAAGCTCAACTGGAAGTCCATGTGTATCCCATCCGGCCTTACGTGGAACCATATAGCCCTTCATTGTTCTATATCTTGGAATCATATCCTTTATAACTCTTGTAAGAACATGTCCTATATGTGGCTTACCATTAGCTGTTGGAGGTCCATCATAAAATGTATATGTTTCCCCCTTCTTACGGTTATCAATACTTTTCTGGAATATATCATTATCCTTCCAGAACTTTTCAACCTGTTTTTCTCTGTCTACGAAATTCATATCTGATGAAACTTTCTCGTATACCATTGTGTTACTCCTTTCAAATCATTTACTTAATCGTAACGATGTCAGCTTGCTTTATTGGTGCTGTAACAAATGTCGTTACATATGCAAAAAAGCCCCTGCCGTAATACGACAGGGGCTGAATCAACTTAACCTATATCAATTACGACATACCATCATATGCGTCCCTTGTAACGGTAGGATTACCGTCCTTACTTACTTTTCGTAATATAATACCATCCATAATTTTACCAATAATATCATACTACAAAGTTCTGCAAGGATGCTTGGAAGTGATGTTCAACTATGCTCTACTCACACCGGCTTCCACCATCCCGGCTCGCTATTGCTTTCTTTCATAATCTACTGTCTTCGTCATCGCAGATAATGTGATTGTATATAATTGATCTTAAAATGTCAATAATTAAGCTGTATTATTTATTATAATTTATCACAAAATTTCCTGTTATTGTGTTATATGTATTCCTTTAGCCCTGCTATGCCCGTCCTTTTCTGCGTTCAATTCCTTTTTCTTTATAATATCGCGCTTTATCGGCATACATTTTATCCTCTGCCTCACGTAACATTTCATCAAAGCCTGTTATTACATTCTCACTCCAGATAACACCTGCTGCCATATTCACAGAACGCTCATTCATTAGTTCTTTTAACTCTGTTATACGCTTTATTAATGTATTCTCGTCTATCTGTGTACAGATTACAAGGAACTCATCTCCACCTATACGAAATACTGCATCCACTCCAAACACGTCTGTAAGGCATCCACTTGCGTTAAGAATAAGTCTGTCGCCTGCCTCATGTCCCATTGTATCATTCACATATTTCAGTCCTGTAACATCACAGTAAACAACGCCTATACTCTGTTTTTTATCTATACTAGCTACACAGTCTCTCATAGCGAAACGGTTTCCGATTTTGGTTAAAGCATCCTTATAGCTCATATCTTCAAGCTTTCTCATCGTATTCCTGCGCTTTATACACGATATAATAAAAGCACCCATAATCTCCAGTATACTTAAGGAGTATTCAAGTGTAAGCAACGGAGGATTGTCTATTCCCATAAATGCAACAACATTTCCTTCGTTATATAATGGAATTACAATTATTGAATGAACCCCCTGTCTTTTTAAATTATCATATTGCAATGGATCGCTATCCTTTATTTCTTCAATATCCTGAATTACGATGTTTCCGCCTTTTTCAAAACACTTATACCAGTTAGCACATATCTCTGGAGGCAGATTCTGAAGATTATCCTTCTCCGGACTTATTCCCTCTGCCGTCCACTCATATGTATTATCATCTCTTCCATGTATATTTTTTTCAAATATATATGTTCTTTCTCCATTAAGTGCTTTACCTATATACCCAATAAGTGTATTAATCGTTTCATCAGGTGTATCTGCTGCAAGTGCCACTCTTAAACCCTCATTGACAAGTACTTCAGTTTCTCTATACTTCTGGATAAGCTTATCCTGTGCAAGCTCCTCACTTATATCTATGCCTATTTCCAGCCTGTACTTTCTGTTTCCTTCCCCCTCAACCAGAGTATCCTTTATTATCATATATTTATCTAATACAGGATTATAATAACGCCATTCCTGAAATGTGCCCGGTGAAAGCCTGCTGTTATTGCACATACCACATTTAACAGAAGCTTTTTGTAATACCTCATAACACTTCTTGCCTTTTATATCCTCTATTGATTCTAAGCCATACGCTTTCAATGCTTTATGATTCATATATACAAGCTCATTGGTTTCTATATCTGTTGCATATACATACTCATTCAGATTTATAAAAAAATCCCCTATTTCTTTTATATTTTTCATACGCATGTCTCCCTTTATTATTGAATCTGTAGTATTCCCCATTCATTAAACGAATCAGCATATTCTGTATATAATTCCTTTGTAACAGCCCCTTTTTCTTCTGCATTTTATATCATTTTGACATTTTTTTGTCAATATTCAGTATTATATTTTTATTATTTTTTCATTATATCATAATTTACTCTTTCTCAACCCATACACTCACGAACCCGCGCTTCGCGCTTTATCGTCCTGCTTCGCAGCTTACCTTTCTATAACACAGCTATGCTTCTTTGTTTTTTTATCATAATTAATCCCAACAAGTAATATATTATCTGTATATTTCTTAACAGCCTCTGGGTATTTTTTCTCTTTTATCTGATTGATGGCGGTGACTGCATCCTGATTCCACTTCAGCTCAATAATTAAAGCCGGATAACCTGCTGTATACTCTGGCTTTGGTAATAGTACAATATCTGCAAAGCCTCTGCCTGTTGGCATTTCTCTTACTGGCTTGAAATAATACTGCATTGCACTTAAATAAGCTAATGATAAAACACAGCTTAAAGAGTTCTCATTATTATATTGAATGGCCGATGTGTATTCTGTATGAATTTTTTCAATGCAATCCGCTACTGTATCTGCATCTTTATCAAGAGTTGCATCTATTATTACCTGCGACTGCTTTTGAAATGCAATTAATTCATTCCACTCTGTTTTTTTAGTAGCAAGAATAAATTCCTGACGAATTTCCTCATTAGGTATATATGCCATTTGATAACTGCTGTCATATGCCAGATATCCAAGATGAATAAGCAGCGTCATTACATCATCTTTTCCTGCAAAGCTGACCATATCATTTTGAAATGAATTAACATCAACATTTATCGAAGCTCCTGCTATCATTTCTATTATTGCCGTCTTAAGTCCATCAAAGTTCATATTAATTAACGGAATAATAGCCTCATAGGTTCCTGTTTCCGACCAGTAGCTGCGATACTCTCCCCACAGCATAACATTGACCACGGCCTTAGGATTGTATATATGGCAGTTTCCAAGCTTATAGCCATCATACCAGTTTTTTACCTTATCATAATCCCTTCCAAATCTTTCACACAGGCATTTAACTTCATCCTCAGTAAAGCCTGTATATTTGTCCAGAACCTTTGCACTTATCATCGTATATTCATCAAAATTATTAAGTGCTGACTGTGTCTTTATTCTCTTTATTGGCAGAATGCCTGTAAGATACGCCAGTTGTATGAACTTTGCCGGCTCACTCCCCTTAAACATCCCCCTTAAGAAATTAATATACTGTGTCTGAACATCGTTATTAGCTGCCTCATCACGAATAATCACATCCCACTCATCTATTATTACAATAAATTTAATTCCCTTGTTCATGTTAATAAGTGACATAGCACCATATGCCGTTCTCGCAGAATCAAGGTCGACATCTGGATAGTTTTCCTTTAACTCAGCTATAATCTGTTCGTTAATATAATTTACTGTTTTATCTGGCGAACCGGCATCCATCATACACCATTGTACATCAAAATGTATTACATCATATTTATTAATATTTTCTTTATATGATGGACTTTTACTTATTTGCAGTCTGTCAAATATCCCTTCTGAATCACAGCCTTTGCTATAATATGCCACAAGCATATCTGCTGTAACTGACTTTCCGAATCTTCTTGGACGGCTATTACATATAAATGCCTGATTAGTATTAAGCACTCTGTTGGTATACTCGATAAGTCCAGACTTATCTACATATATTTCAGAATTAAGTGCCATTTTAAATGCACTATTATCCGTATTAACAAATCTCCCCATAACTTAGCCTCCTCCATTCCAGCCTATACATATTATACCACAAGTGAAACTTTTATCTCAATAATGAAATCATTTCCCTGTATTCTTGCACTTATATCTCCATTCATACGCTCCACAAGCTCTTTTGCAA
>OGJH01001660.1_pt1 | contig 17664 bp, 12 predicted proteins | sample 1572021 | NCBI WGS metagenome assembly OGJH01 (sample SAMEA2582098, study PRJEB24529) | metagenome | biome: Human gut stool | place: China | collected 2011
TGTCCGGCCTGTCCCCCGTCCTGCCGCCCGGCAGGAGGCCCAGCCCGCCCCGCAGCAGAGCGCCCCGGCAGGAGGCCCTCCCGACGGAGACCGGGCCTTCTGGCCCGCCTTTGCGGCAGGATTGAAGGGAAAGATCCCGCCCACGGTACACCCCTATCTGAACAATGCACAAAAGGTCACCGGCGTGTGGAAAAACGGCAGCCTGACCCTGTGGACGGACAGCGAATTCACCCGGGCCATGCTGAACAAGCCCGCCGTGTTGGCGGGATTGAAGCGGGCGGCGGCGGATTCCTTCGGCGGAGCCCCCCAGGTCAGCGTGGTGTGCGGCACCCCGCCCCCGGAGGAGCCCGGACCGGCCCCGGTACAGAGTGCGGCCCCTGTGGAGCGTGAGCGGGAGAAGCCCGCAGAGCCCCCGAAAGAGGATGCCATGGATGCTCTGTTGGCCTTTGGGGAGCAGTTTGACAACGTGACCATCCAGTGAGCTTTTAGAACCACTGTCATTGCGAGGAAGGGCGCAGCCCTGACGCGGCAATCCGTATCCTGTTTGGAAAGGAAACGGATTCCCACGTCGCTGCGCAGCCGTTGGCAGCTTTGCTGCCTTACGGATGCGGCGTACCCCTTGCGGGTACTGCGCTCCTCGGAATGACAGAAGAGGGTTTATCGACACGCTGAGATAGCTATATTTAAAACATGGAAAACAGATTCATCTGGCTGGTCTCCGGCAGGTCGCCGAAGGTCCCTGCCTCCTTCAGCAGCTGGATATGGGTCTTGGAGACCTTGGGGCAGGCGGCGGACACCTCCTCCACAGAGATGAACTGCCGGCCCTTCCGGGCCTCGGCCAGGGACAAAGCCGCCGTCTCCCCCAGTCCGGCCACGGACACGAAGGGGGGGCGCAGAGCCTTGTGCTCCTCGTCCACGGCAAAGCGAATGGCCTCGGACTGATACAGGTCCATCCGATGGAAGGTGAAGCCCCGGAGATAGAACTCATAGCACACCTCCAGGGTGGTCAGCAGGTTCTGCTCCACCGCCGTGGCGTCCTTGTTGTTCTCGATCTCCCGGATCTTCCGCTTCACCGCATCCTTTCCGGCACAGCAGTACTCCGCATCAAAGGCCTTGGCCCGGACGGAGAAAAAGGTTGCATAGAATGCCAGGGGCTCATGGACCTTGAACCAGGCGATGCGGAAGGCCATCATCACGTAGGCCACCGCGTGGGCCTTGGGGAACAGGTAGCCGATCTTGGCCAGGGAGTCGATGTACCACTCCGGCACGTCGTGGTCCCGCATGGCCTCCACCCAGCCCTCGTCAAAGCCGCCCTTCTTCACCTTGCCCTTGCGGACCTTCTCCATGATCTTGAAGCTCATCTTGGGGTCCAGGCCCTTGGAGATCAGGTACAGCATGATATCGTCACGGCAGCCCACCGTCTCCAGAACGGAGGCGGTGCCGCTGACGATCAGCTCCCGGGCGTTGCCCAGCCACACGTCTGTCCCGTGGGAGAAGCCGGAGAGCCGTACCAACGTGTTGAAGTCCTTGGGCTGGGTATCCACCAGCATCTGCCGGGTGAATCGGGTGTTGAACTCCGGGATCGCCACGGCGCCGGTGGGGCCCAGAATCTCGTCGTTCTCGTATCCCAGCACTTTGCTGGAGGTGAAGATGGACATGGTGTCCGGGTCATCCAGGGGAATCTGGCGGGCGTTGACACCGGTCAGATCCTCCATCATGCGGACCATGGTGGGGTCATCGTGTCCCAGCATGTCCAGCTTCAGGAGGTTTGCCTCCATAGAGTGGTATTCAAAATGAGTGGTGATGGTGTCGGAGTCGTCGGCGTCCGCCGGGTGCTGGACCGGGCAGAAGTCCTCCATGTCCATATCGTCGGGAACGACCACCAGGCCGCCGGGGTGCTGACCGGTGGTCCGGCGGGTGCCCACGCAGCCCAGGGTCAGGCGATTCTCCTCTGCCCGGCCCACAGTCATGCCGTTCTCCTCCAGGTATTTTTTCACGAAGCCGTAAGCGGTCTTCTCCGCCAGTGTACCGATGGTACCGGCCCGGAACACCTGGGTCTCTCCGAACATCTCGATGGCGTGGCGGTGGGCCCGGGCCTGATACTCACCGGAGAAGTTCAGGTCGATATCCGGCTCCTTATCTCCCTTGAATCCCAGGAACGTCTCGAAAGGAATATCAAAGCCATCCTTATGAAGCTTCTCTCCACACACCGGGCAGACCTTGTCCGGCATATCGATTCCCGCTTTACCGGCGTAGGCTTTGACCTCTTCACTGTCGAAATCCACATAATGACACTTGCTGCAATAATAATGGGGACTTAAGGGATTGACCTCCGTGATTCCCGCCATAGTCGCCACAAAGGAGCTTCCTACGGATCCACGGGAACCTACCAGGTATCCATCCTCCACTGACTTCCATACCAGCTTCTGCGCAATGATGTACATTACGGCAAATCCGTTTTTGATAATGGAGTTCAATTCCTTCTCCAGTCTTGCCTCTACGATCTGTGGCAGATTGGGTCCATAGATCTCATGGGCCCTGTTGTAACAGATCTCCGTCAGTGTCTTATCACTGTCCGGAATGACCGGGGGACACTTGTCCGGGCGCACCGGTGCAATGGTCTCGATCATATCCGCGATCATATTCGTATTGGTAATGACGATCTCTTCCGCCTTATCACTGCCCAGATAGGAGAACTCTTCCAGCATTTCTTCTGTGGTATGTAAAAAAAGCGGTGCCTGTTCATCCGCATCATCAAATCCTCGGCCCGCCATAATAATACGACGGTATACTTCATCCTCGGGATCCAGAAAATGTACATCACAGGTAGCCACTACGGGCTTGTGGAACTGTTCTCCCAGTTCCACGATCCTGCGGTTGATATTCTGGATATCCTCTATGGAATTGACCGTCCGGATTTTCTCCGAAGCGATCATGAACTTATTGTTGCCACAGGGCTGGATCTCCAGGTAATCATAGAATTTTACCAGCCTGGCGATCTGCGCATCCGACTGTCCGTCCAGCAGGGCACGGTACAGCTCTCCCGCTTCGCAGGCACTTCCCAGGATCAGACCCTCTCTGTATTTCAGGATCAGGCTCTTGGGAATCCGGGGATGCTTGTTGAAATAGGTCAGATGTGACTGGGACACCAACCGGTAGAGGTTGATGCGCCCCAGATCATTTTTTGCTAAAATAATGGCATGGTAGGAGGGCATTTTTTTCACAGCATCCACACTGGATGCCCCCAGTGCATTGACTTCCGTCAGATTATGGATATCCTGCTCCTCGAGCATTTTCATAAATTTCACAAAAATATGTGCCGTACACTCCGCATCATCCACGGCCCGGTGATGATTCTCCAGGGATATCCCCAAAGTCTTCGCCACCGCATCCAGGGTATGCTTTGACTGATTCTTCAACAGTACTCTGGAGATGCCCACGGTATCCACATAGGTAAACTCCTGCGGATATCCCAGCCTTCTGCAGTTCTCCATAATGAAGCTCATATCGAAGCCGGCATTGTGTGCCACCATGATACAGCCCTCACAAAACTGCAAAAATTGCGGCAGAATCACATCGATCTGCGGAGAGTCCATGACATCCTCATCCCGGATACTTGTCAGCTTCTCGATTTCAAAAGGAATGGGCACATCCGGATTGACAAAAGTGGAAAAACGATCCACGATCTCTCCGCCGGACACCTTGACCGCACCGATCTCAATGATCCGGTTATTCACGGGGGAGAATCCTGTGGTCTCGATATCGAACACCACATAATCCTCGTGCAGACTCTGCCCCTTATCATTGGTCACGATCTCCTTCAGATCATCCACCAGGTATGCCTCTACTCCATAGATAATTTTGAAAAAGTCCTGCTTGTCCGGATTCTCGTCTCCGGCTTCTTTTCGCTTGCCCTTTTCCGCTTTCCACAGATCGTCCCAGACATGATTGGCATCGGTAAAACTCTGTACCACGCCGTGATCTGTGATGGCGATGGCACGATGTCCCCATTTATAGGCACGTTTTACGATATCTTTTGCCTCTGAGACACCATCCATATCACTCATTTTGGTATGGCAGTGCAGCTCCACACGTTTTCGGGCGGAAGTATCCATTCTTGTATTGGTAAAATCAGGGATCTTCTTGATCCCCGCGATGGAGCCGATTGCCAGTTCATGGTCAAACTTATCCATCATACAGATTCCCTTTACCTTTAAAAAGGCTCCCGGCTTAATATCCCCGGTCACTTCCTTCACCTGTTCCGTACGCACGAACATTTTGATAGTCATGGTATCGGTAAAATCGGACATATTGAAGATAATGATGGTCTTTTCATTCTTAATATCCCTGGTATCCACAGACAGTACTTTTCCGCGGATGGTCACTTCCCCCATATCACCGATCAATTCCTCGATCTTCATGGCTTCCTCTTCAAAATCTCTGCCGTAGATCACATCGGGATTGTCCGATCTCTTCAGGGCACCCTTTTCAAAACTGCCGCCCTTACGAAACTCTCCTTTTTTGAATTCTCCGCGTTTGAACTCGCCACGGCCGCCACTTTGGAAACTCTTGGTCACGCCACCTGCCGGTTCGCTTTTTGCCTTGCCGGAATTGTCTGTCTTTTTCACCTCCGGGCTCTGTGTATTTTCCTGCTCTGTGTCCTGCGCAGGCGCTGTGCTGTCCACAGCCTCTTCCTTCCTGCCTCTGGTGCGGCTGTAGATGGCATCTACCTTCATGCGGATCTTAGCTTCCTCTTCCTCTTTGAATCTTCCGGCCTCTTTTTCCACATAGGCTGCATGGAGCTTCACAGAGAATCCACAGCGTTCCACCAGTATCTTCTCAAGGATCTGTAATATCTCTCCTTCCATACTGCGGTTCAGCACCGTATCCTCCATCGTTATCAGCATTTCATTGTCCGCAGGATACTCGATTCTGGCCGTCTTCAGGGCGTTGTACTGGATATGACTGTATTCCCGAAATTCCTCCAGAATACTTTCCTTATAGATATCCATCAGCTTTTCCGGATTGTATTGGGAAGAAAGTTCAAATTTTTCGTATATTTTTACCGTCAGGTTGGCATCCGGAAACAACTGCTTTTTAATCTCCTGTTCCGCGGTCCAGATATCTGCTTTCTGAATCAGACGGGTACTTTTTAAATACACCCGAAGAAAGTCTCTGCGCTTTGTCGCCGAGACTCTCTCTACTTCTGTCTGACCCATCAGGTCATGAATATCCGTATGCAACTGTAAATTCGGAAATACTTCAAAAAAAGGTTTACTCATCTATTTTAACTCCAATGATCCAATTCCTCTTTTAAGGCGGGGAGCAGCTGATCCTCCGGAAGCTTTTTTATAATCTCTCCGTGTTTGATCAGCAGGCCCTCTCCGATGCCTCCCGCTACTCCCAGATCCGCTTCTTTTGCTTCTCCGGGACCGTTTACCACGCAGCCCATGACTGCCACCTTAATATCCAGCGGATAATCTTCCACCAGCTTTTCCACCCTGGTCGCCAGGTCGATCAGATTGATCTGGGTTCTGCCACAGGTAGGGCAGGATACGACTTCGATGCCGCCCTTTCTGAGTCCCAGGGTACGCAGGATCAGCTTCGCGGACTTGATCTCCTCCACAGGGTCTCCGGTCAGGGATACACGGATCGTGTCCCCGATGCCCTGGCTTAAGATCAGGGACAGACCAATGGCAGATTTAATATTGCCGCTGTTGACTGTACCGGACTCGGTAATGCCCACATGCAGCGGATATACAGTCTTCCCTGCCAGCAGTTCATGGGCTTTCACGCACATTAATACATCCGAAGACTTGATACTGATGACCAGATTGTCATATCCTAAGTCTTCGATCATGTGCACCTTATCCAGTGCGCTCTCCACAATGCCTTCCGCTGTCACACCACCGTATTTCTCTATTAACGGCTTCTCCAGGGAACCGCTGTTGACACCGACACGTATGGGGATATTCCGCTCCTTCGCCGCATCCACCACAGCCTTCACCCGATCCGTACTTCCGATATTGCCGGGATTGATACGTATCTTGTCCGCACCGTTCTCGATGGCAGCCAGCGCCATACGGTAGTCAAAATGAATATCCGCTACCAGAGGAATATGAATCTGCTTCTTGATCTCACGGATGGCTGCTGCCGCCTCTAAGGTAGGTACCGTACAACGGATGATCTCGCAGCCTGCCTTTTCCAGTCGCAGGATCTGTTCCACCGTAGCTTTCACATCTTCCGTCTTTGTATTGGTCATGGACTGGATGGCGATAGGATTGCCGCCGCCGATCTTACGGTCTCCGATCTGTATGACTTTTGTATGCATTCTGTAAGTATCTTTATCGTTCATAGGGTTACCCTGCCTTTCTTGCGTCTGTATTCTTAACTATACCCCCGATCTAAAACCCTTGTCAATTCGCAGAAGTACCAAAATACCCCGGGGTATTCTGCTTTACATATCCCATCAGTTCCAATTCCATCAGTCTCCGGTGCAACGTGACAATATCTATATATTCTCCTTTCTTCCATGCCTCCTGCAAAATAATCTCCGTCGATTTCGGCACACAATCCAACAATTTGTACACCTGACGCAAAGGCTCCTCCAGCTTTTCTATCCGTTTCCGGCTCTTTCGTCTGCCTCTTATTTTCTGCGCCGGATCCGGCGATGAAAGCTCCTGCTTTTCTTCCCAGTTCCTCATAAATTCCTCCGTAAAGCTCTCCGGTGACAGGAACACCCCCGCCCCCTGTGTCAGTAGGCGGTTACAGCCGTCACTGAGTCTGTCCGTGATTCTGCCGGGAACCACATAAACATCCTTCCCCTGCTCCAGCGCCATATCCACGGTAATTAACGTCCCGCTTTTCTGTCTGGCTTCTATGACGATCAACGCATCCGCCAACCCGCTGACGATACGGTTCCTCGGGGGAAAATATGCCGGCAGTGCCTTTGTCCCCGGCGCATAAGTGGACAACAGACCCCCTTTTTGTATCAGTTCCTCGTACAATTTCCTGTTCTGACTGGGATAACAGATATCCACTCCGCATCCCAGCACTCCATAGGATGTCCCTCCTGCCAAAAGCGCTGCCTGCTGGCTGATCCCATCGATTCCCCTTGCCATTCCGCTGATGACCTGTATTCCCTGACTACCGAGGTATCTGCCCAGTTCTTCCGCCACAAAACGTCCGTATTCCGAACACTCTCTGGCTCCAATGACCGCCACCGACGGCTGTTTCTGTTCCGGTAATTTCCCTTTATAAAACAAGCCGTAGGGTGGGTCCGGTATTTCCAGCAGTTTCTGTGGAAATCCCTCTTCCTCCTGTAATACCAGTCCGATCTGTTTTTCTCCTAAGCTGTGATATTCTTCTTCAAGATTACCGCTTTTTTTCTGTCTGTCCATATACTCCACAACAGAATCATTCAATATCTCCCTCCAGCCGGCGGTACCGGCTTCATAGACTCCCTGCGGGTCCCCGAATCTGCTTAGCAACTGACCGGCTCTTACCCCGCCGATCATGGGAATACTGCATATAAAATAAGCATACATTCTCTCCGTCTCTGTCATCTCCGGCTCTCCCTTCTATCCCCAGTACTCTCCGGAGGGGCGATAGCAGGCTGCCTCCAGAAGATGTTCTTTTGCAATGTTTTCCTGTTCCTCCAGATCGGCAATCGTTCTGGCGGTCTTCAAAATCCGATGATATGCCCTGGCGCTCAGTTCCAACGTATGGTACAGCTGTTCCATGACATTTTTCTCCGTTTCTCCCAGACTACAATAATGATCCACATCTGCCGATGATACATCCCCATTGAAGCGATACTCTGTTCCCGCATACCTCTTCTCCTGCATTTTTCTGGCTCTTTCGATTCTCTCCCGCATCTGTTCACTGCTTTCTCCTGTGATTTTTGTCTGTAAATGCAAAATATCCACCGGTTGCAGTTCCACGCACAGATCAATACGGTCCAATAGCGGTCCCGATACTTTTCCGAGATATTTTTCTATCTGCGGCTGTGTGCAGCGGCATTTGTTCCGATCCGGATAATATCCGCAGGGACAGGGGTTCATGGCAGCCACCAGCATAAAATCCGACGGAAAAGTTACCACTCCCGACGCCCTGGCAATCTGTACCCTGCGTTCTTCCAACGGTTGCCGCATACTGTCCAGCACCGTCCGCTGAAATTCAGGAAGCTCGTCCAAAAACAACACGCCCCGATGTGCCAGAGATACCATTCCGGGTCTGGGATAGGCATTTCCGCCGCCGATCAGTGCCGCTGCAGTGACTGTATGGTGAGGTGCGTAAAAAGGTCTCTCCGTGATCAGCGCCTGTTCCGGAGTAAGTAACCCCGCCACACTGTAAATACTGGTTACCTCCAGACTCTCCTCCAGTGTAAGGGGCGGTAATATCCCCGGAATTCTCCCGGCAATCATGGATTTCCCCACCCCCGGCGGTCCCATCATCAGCAGATTATGGAATCCCGCTGCCGCGATCATTGCACCTCTCCTGGCACTCTCCTGCCCCGACACCTCTTTAAAGTCTCCTCTTCTGTCTGCATTCTTTTTCTGTAGCAGTTCTTCTGCCCGGATCCTTGGTTTGTATATTTTTTCATTTTCCGCATCCGGATGCAGCAGAGCCATAATAAGCTCTCCCAGTTTCCCGACACCCCATACCGTAATCCCCGGGATCACTGCTGCCTCCAATGCATTTTCCCGGGGAACGATCACTCTGCCGATTCCCTTGTCTGCTGCTTCCCGAACAATAGGTAGCACTCCTTTAACTCTTTTGATCTCACCGTTCAGTCCCAGTTCTCCCAAAAACAGCGTATCCCGTACCGCCTCCTCCGTGAGAAGCTCCATATCTTTTAACAAGCCTACGGCAATAGGCAGATCAAATGCCGTTCCGTCCTTACGCCTGCCTGCCGGTGCAAGATTCACTGTTATATGGCAGGGTGGAAGTTGAACCCCCGAATTTTTCATGGCGACACACACCCTCTCCCGGGATTCTCTCACCTCACTCCCCAAAGAACCCACCATCTGAAAAGAGGGCAATCCCCCAGCTAGATCCACCTCCACGCGGACCAGGTACGCTTGCAATCCGCAGACTGCACCGGAATCAATTGTCGAAAACATAAACTACCTCCTTGTATATAAATTTTGTGATAAAAATTGGGTAACCAACGAAATGCAGAAACTCTGCGAAATGCCCGATGGGCAATAAAAGAATTTTGTATTAGAAATTTTCCTTGGAAATTAGCTTTTCGAAATTTGATTTTCGCAACGATTCAGAGCCTGTTCTCATTCCTATGAAGCGGGACTCTGAATCGTTAACGGTGATACTCATTTTATGTTCCTCAGGATCAGATCTTATTTTCCATGCTGTCCGGATCCTGTGCGAACTGGATGGCCTGCTCTCTATCGATCTTGCCTTCAAAATACAATTGGACAATTGCCTCGTCCATGGTGATCATCCCCAGCTTGCGGTTGGTCTGCATGACACTTGCCAGCTGATGGGACTTTCCCTCACGGATCAGATTGCGTACCGCATGGTTCGCATGCATGACCTCAAACGCCGCTACACGATGTTTTCCGTCTGCCGTAGGTATCAGCTGCTGGGAAATAACGGCTTCCAGTGTATTGGACAGCTGTACCCGGATCTGTTGCTGCTGGTGCGGCGGGAATACATCAATGACACGGTCTACCGTGCTGGCTGCACCGATGGTATGCAATGTGGACAATACCAGATGTCCCGTCTCCGCCGCGGTGATCGCTACACTGATCGTCTCAAAATCACGCATTTCTCCCACGAGGATAACATCCGGATCTTCACGGAGAGCCGCTCTTAAGGCATTGGCATAATTGTTGGAATCAATACCGATCTCACGCTGATTGACCATGGACATTTTATGCTGGTGCAGGTACTCTATGGGGTCCTCCAGGGTAATCACGTGAGCATCCCTGTTATTATTGATCTTATCTATAATGGCAGCAAGTGTGGTGGATTTACCGCTTCCGGTAGGGCCGGTGACCAACACCAGTCCACGTTTGCGCTGATACAGATCAATCACCGATTCCGGTACTCCCAGTTCTTCCGGTGAAGGTACCTTGGTTCCCACCAGACGGAATGCCAGGGCAACAGATCCCCTCTGTTTATACGCATTGACACGATAACGTCCACAGTTCGGAATAGAGAACGACATATCATATTCTCCCCGTTCCTCAAAACGCTCCCTCTGCACTTCTGTCATAATGTTGACCAGCACCTCCAGGGTATCCGCAGGCAGCATTTTGGGATAATCCATTGTGATCAGATTACCGTTCACCCGCATTTTGGGAGGAATACCTACCGTAAGATGCACATCACTTGCTCCGGCTTCTTTGGCAACTCTGAGTATTTCTTCGATTGTCGGCATATTTTTTCCTCATTTCTTATTTCTTCAGTATATATCTGTTATCCATCGTCTTCATGACATCAACGATCTGTATATCCTCATTCTGTGGCAAAGCAAGATCCAAAATACTGTTGTCACGGAAGCTTACCACTGTGGGACACAGCACATTCTCTTTATTTTCTCTCAAAACAAGCGCCTTTTCTCCGGTACTGAGTTCTACGCTTGCCCCGGGCGGCAGAATATTAATGGATCTTAATAATGCCTGCACCGTCTCCGGGTCGTACACTTCCGGATGTTCCAGCAGTTCCTGGACTGCCTTCACTTCTGACTGAGCCGTTCCCTGCAGTGTCATCGCGGTAATCTCATCATAGCGGTTCGCCACCAGCAATACATTGGATCCCTCCAGCATTTTATATCTGCTTTCTTTTCCTTCTTCCGGGAAAAGCTCCAGCTGCTTTCCCGCCGCCTGCTGGCAGATCCGGCGTATAGCGGGTCCCTCCGTCGCAAATGCATCTTCGATCACGCTGTAAGCCTCTTCCTGGGTCTCACAATTTCTGATCGCGTCTTCTCTGGAATAAGGAGCTCCGAAATATACATCCTCATGTTTTTTCAGTTTTCCCATATCATGAAGAAGGGCCGCACATACGGTATGATACTGTTCCTCTCTTCGAATATTCATTACATGGGTAATCATGGCACAGAGTATTGCCACATTCAGGGAATGTCTGGAAACATAATCTTCCAGGCTTCTCAGATTCTGATAAAAATTAATCTTCTCATCCAAATGTCCGTAGTTGCGGATAACCATATCCGCAATCGTCTGGATCCTGCTCTGTTTTCTGGTCTTCAGAATGCGATCCAGCTCTTCTTCGATCGCACTGACCGCCTTGATCTGGAACCGCTCAAATTCCAGATCCTCCTGCGTCATGGGAGGTAGCGGTTCCGCAGGCTCTAAAACATAGACACCGATCAGGCCGAAATTGCGTATGCTCTCTATTGCCTGTACCGACAAAAGAGAATTCCTGTCAAACAAAAGAATACTTTTCTTATTATATATAGGTCTGGCAAGACGCATTCCCGTCTTTAATTCTTCCGTTTTCACAAAATGCATCCCCGATATTTCCCCCTCTTATCCAAACGTACTTACAAAAATAAATATATCACAGTGTCTAATAATTGACAAGATTGTGTTTAGTCTTCCCGAAGCTTAGATGCAAGCTTATGCAGCGCTCGTTTTTCCATACGGGACACATAGCTTCTGGAGATTCCAAGAATATCCCCGACCTCCTGCTGCGTATGTTCTTTCTGCCCCCGCAGGCCGTAACGCATTACAAGAATCCGGTATTCTCTGTCTGACAGGCAGTGATCAAGGGCCGAAAACAGGCGTCTGATATTTCTTCCGAGCTCCATATCCTCCACGATATCCTTCTGTTTCTCTTCGATCACATCCAGGAGGTGAATAGCATTGCCTTCCTTATCCTGACCGATCGGTTCATATAGAGATACTTCCCTGGACAGCTTTTTACGGCTTCGCAGCATCATCAGAAGTTCATTATCGATACAACGACAGGCATACGTAGCCAGCCTGCCTTTTCCGGAATCGAAAGAATTCACTGCTTTGATCAGTCCGATACATCCGATGGAGATCAGGTCCTCCATATCTTCTTCCACATTTTGGTATTTTTTGGCGATATGCGCCACCAGGCGTAAATTCCTCTCCACCAGAATTTCTTTCGCCTGTATGGCTTCTTCCACGGTACCTTCCCTGAGTAAACGGATATAATAAGCTTCTTCTCCTGCGGTTAAGGGTTGCTGAAAGGTCTTCAAAAAGCACCTCCGTGGACAGTTGCTTATGTTATTTTATGTGTTGTTCTGTCCACAAGTGCCTGTCAGTCCTCACAGACCTCAGAATAAAAACTGTGCCATCACATAATTGCTTACATCCAGTCCCTTTTCCGTAAGTGCCAGAAATCGCTCCCCTGACTCCTCTGTATATTCCCGGAGTAAGCCGTCTGCAATATTCTGCGTGATCACCGGTCCGTATACCGCCGAAAGGCTCCTGCCATACTGCTTTTCAAACTGTTCATAGGAGATTCCCCGGATCAGACGAAGTCCCAAAAACATGGTCTCCTCCATCTGCTCCTGCTCCGTAAGCACCTGTTCTTCTTCCCTGCAATCCTGCGGATTCCCCAAATATATGATAAGATCCCGTTCATTCTGGAATCTCACATTATCAACCAGCGATGCCGCGCCAATGCCAAAGCCCAGATAATCCCTGCGGATCCAGTAACCGACATTATGAAGGCACTCATACCCATCCCTGGCATAATTGGATATCTCATAACGATGAAAGCCATATTTTTCCAGTATCTCCCTGGTCTCCTCATACATTGCCCGCTCCGTATTTTCCTCCGGCAGCTGTAATTCTCCCCGCTCCGCCATCCGTGCAAAAGGGGTTCCCTCCTCCACGATCAGACTATATGCCGAAACATGCTGTGGCACAGGCCGGAGTGCCAATAGTTTCCCCAGGGTATCCCGTAGACTTTCAAGCGTCTGTCCCGGCAATCCGCTCATAACATCCACATTGATATTCGTAAATCCTGCCCGCACCGCTGCTTCATATGCTTCAAGAAATCCCGCAAAATCATGGATTCTGCCAAGTGTCCGCAATTCCGCATCCTGCGCGGACTGCATTCCGATGCTCAGGCGATTGATCCCTGCCTTACGAAAGGTACGTAACTTTTCCTCTGATACGGTTCCCGGATTTACTTCCGTCGTGATCTCTGCCGCCGGGTCCAGAAAAAAATGCCGTCTGATACACGCCATCAGCTTTCCCATCTGCTCTCCGTTAAGCAGTGACGGCGTTCCTCCACCAATAAACACTGACACCACTCTGCGATCCCGATATTTACCGGCCTTCCCTTCGATTTCGGCAAAAAGTGCAGCCATATAGGACTCTACCGTCTGCTCCGTAGCAGGAGCAGACAGAAAGTCACAATAGCTGCACTTTTTCACACAAAAGGGAATATGAATATATATTTCCAGTTCCTTCTGATTCATATTACTCCTTCAATAAATTATGGTTAATTCTTGTCATCCAGTTTCAAAACGCTCATAAATGCTTTCTGCGGGATCTCTACGTTACCGAACTGCCGCATGCGCTTTTTACCCTCTTTCTGCTTCTCCAGCAGCTTTTTCTTACGGGTAATATCACCGCCGTAGCATTTTGCCAGCACATCCTTACGCATAGCCTTTACGGTCTCTCTGGCGATCACCTTGCCGCCGATAGCTGCCTGAATGGGAATCTCGAAGAGGTGTCTCGGAATCTCATCCTTTAATTTCTCACACATCTTACGGCCTCTCTCATAGGCGGAGTCCGCACAGACAATGAAGGACAGTGCATCCACTTCCTCGCGGTTGATCAGAATGTCCAGTTTCACCAGATTGGATCTCTCATAACCCTTCAGATCATAATCAAAAGAAGCATAACCTCGGGAGCGGGATTTCAGTGCATCAAAGAAATCGTAAATAATCTCGTTCAAAGGCAATTCGTATTTTAACAATGCTCTGGTGCCTTCGATATATTCCATGCCAAGATACTTGCCGCGACGCTCCTGGCACAATTCCATAATAGATCCGATAAACTCAGAGGTTACCATAATCTCCGCATTTACCACAGGCTCCTCCATGTATTCGATCTCGGAAGGATCCGGCAGATTGGACGGATTGGTCAGCTCGATCACTTCCCCATTGGTCTTGTGTACCTTATAGACTACTCCGGGAGCAGTGGTCACCAGATCAAGATTATACTCTCGTTCCAGACGCTCCTGAATAATCTCCAAATGCAACAGTCCCAGGAATCCGCAACGGAAACCAAATCCCAATGCCACGGAGGTCTCCGGTTCATAAAACAGGGACGCATCGTTTAACTGTAATTTTTCCAGGGCATCTCTCAGATCAGGGTATTTGGAGCCGTCTGCGGGATACAGACCACAATACACCATGGACTGGACTTTTTTATAACCGGGCAGGGGCACTGCACAGGGATTGTTATCGTCTGTCACCGTATCACCCACTGCGGTGTCTTTTACATTTTTAATGGAAGCGGTAATATAACCTACCATTCCCGCGGAAAGTTCTTCGCAGGGAATAAACTGACCAGCGCCGAAGTATCCGACCTCCACTACTTCCTCCCTGGCTCCGGTAGCCATCATGCGGATGACAGTGCCCTTTTTCACGGTACCTTCCATGACACGGCAGAAGATAATGACACCCTTGTAGGAATCATACACGGAATCAAATATCAGCGCCTGCAGAGGATTCGTTGGATCGCCCTTTGGTGCGGGAATTTTCTTCACGATCTGCTCTAACACTTCCTCAATGCCGATACCGTTTTTTGCGGATATCAGCGGTGCATCCTGTGCCTCGATGCCGATAACATCCTCGATCTCCTCAATCACTCTCTGGGGATCCGCACTGGGCAGGTCGATCTTATTGATGACCGGGAAGACATCCAGGTCATGATCCAGTGCCAGATAGACATTCGCCAGTGTCTGTGCCTCAATGCCCTGTGCCGCATCCACCACCAGGATCGCGCCGTCGCAGGCCGCCAGAGAACGGCTGACTTCGTAGTTAAAGTCCACATGTCCCGGAGTATCGATCAAGTTAAAGATATACTCTTCTCCGTCCTGCGCCTGATATACCGTGCGTACTGCCTGTGCCTTGATGGTGATGCCACGCTCTCTCTCCAGATCCATATTATCCAGAACCTGTGCCTGCATTTCTCTACTGGTCAGCAGACCGGTCTTCTCAATAATGCGGTCTGCCAAAGTGGATTTTCCATGATCTATATGTGCCACAATACAAAAATTGCGGATCTTGCTCTGATCTATCGCTGTCATACTGCTGTCCTTTCCTGACATATTCTTGCATCTAACGATTGTAGCATAAAATCCGCATTCTTGTCTATGTTTTTGCTTCGATTCGTAAATCAGCATTCGTAAATCAGATCATTCCCCTCCAAGGACCATATCCAAAATATGTGCCAGCGGATCACAGGCATTGATGGCTTCCTCATATGTATTATTCTGCGCTCCCAGTTCCACCAGAAGCGTCCTGGGGCACAGATGCATATTGTATCTGTATCCCTTCAAATAGATTCTGCGAGTCAGACCCGGGTAATACTCCGCTGCCTTCAGTTGCATCTGAAAAGAAAATGCCAGATTTGCCTCCTGATTCTCATTCCGGAGATAATCGATATCTCCTGTCTTGCGCGTGCGGCTGAGTCCGTTAAAGAACATAAATTTAGCGGTGGGTCTGCCCTGCAGTTCCGTCACCAGTCTGGTGTCCTGTGCTACTTCATCTCGGTGCAGATCTATCACCACCTGAATGGACGGATTCTTTGCAAGTAGCTGTTCCACTTCCGGAAGCGCCCTGGAATAAGCATTGTCTCTGGTTTCCACATCATACTGTCCGGTATGATGAAGTACCCGGTAGCCGTATTGTTCCGTAAGCACCTGTGTCAGATATTCTCCCACTCCCACAATGCCTGTGTTCACATCTCCCGGCACAGAATCTGCAAATGCCTCCTGGGAATGGGTGTGATAGATCAGGATCTGTGGACCTTCTCCCCCCTGTTTCGCCATGGTCATATCGATTTCCATAAACTTATCCACGGATAGTTGATCGCTTCCAATCATGGTATTGGCATCTATTGCATAAAAATTTCCTACCAGTGATTCGTAGTCCTTTAACTGTGCAAGGTCAATCTGCATCTGTCTGCCGGCCGGAACAAATTCTCCGCCGGCTGTTGCGGAAGTACTCTCCGCCGGTTCCGCCACCTCCTGTGTTTCCTTTCCACTGGATTGCGGAAGAATTCCATCTGCTCCCAACAATTCTTCCGTTGTCAATGTATGCCACGTAGACTCATCCTCCGGCGGCTGTGTCCGCGTTTCCCGAATATCTCCGTATCCCAGCAGGGGCACCAGTCCCTGTACCGACTGTTCCAGCAATATTCCCGTGCTGTCTTCAGAGGCTGCAACCGCCTGAGAATATCCAACGATCGGATAAGCATCCGTTCCGTTTCCGGCCGTTAGCAAAATGCCGCTTCCGACCATAAGGAGCAACGCCGTCCGATGCATGTTCCTTTGACTCATTTTTACCGCCGCCACTCCCCTTCCCATACGTTCTCCCCTATATATATGCCGGCACGTTTTCTTTGATTCGTTATACCACAAATGATTTTTCCATGGCTATATTGATTCCTTCGGACACAGTATAGCTGACCCTCTTCACTACAGAATCAATATCTTTTCCCGTCATATACATATTGTTCAGTTCCGCAAATGCCATTCTATGCTGTCCCATATATTTCACCGCATCAAATTCCTTCTCGCCACTCATCAGTTTTTCCAGGGCATCCCCTACAATGGTAGCTGCATCCACTACCGTAGGAATTCCTATAGCTATCACCGGCACTCCCAGTGTTTCCTGTGTCAGTGCATTACGATGATTTCCCACACCGGAGCCCGGCTGGATCCCGGTATTGGTAATCTGGATCGTTCGGTTCAGTCTTCTGGTACTGCGGGCAGCCAGCGCATCCACAACGATCAGTACATCCGGTTCGGTCTCTTTTACAACTCCGCTTATGATTTCCGCTGTCTCCATGCCGGTCTTGGCCATGACTCCCGGCTCAATGCTGCTGACAAGATTCATCCGGGTGCAGTTATATGCTGCCTTACCATAATTTTTCACTACATGTCTGGTGATCAGGAGGTTATCTACCACCTGAGGCCCCAGTGCATCCGCAGTCACTTCCCTGTTGCCCAGGCCCACCACCAGTACCGACTGTTCTTCCTGTTCCTGCGGCATCATTTTCAGAAGTTCTTCCGCCAGTGCTTCTGAAATCTCCCGATGATAATCATCATCCGGCTCCACCATCGCCGGAGCCTCCATCGTCACATAGACTCCCATGGGTTTTCCCAGCATTTTCTCTGCATTTTTCGTATCGATCGTAACCTTAGTGATACGAAGATCCGCCTCTTCCTCGTAGTGTTCTTCCACCGACACACCCCGTAATTTACTTTCTTCCTCGTTGACGCTTTCTCTTGCCTCCAGGGCAAGATCCGTTCTGATCTGAAAATTATCCATTTTACACTCTCTGCCTGCCTTTCTTGGCAATATATTTTTTACAAAAAAACGCAAAATATGTATTGACAAAAGGCGGCAGATTGTCTAAACTACAATAGTATGTTTACGTTAGTCTTCCGTGTCTGGCTAAA